>Ga0315273_10000937_pt1 | contig 31972 bp, 21 predicted proteins | sample YL17G02_0_MG_FD_205753 | JGI IMG/M metagenome (GOLD analysis project Ga0315273, IMG submission 205753) | Sediment microbial communities from Yellowstone Lake, YNP, Wyoming, USA - YL17G02_0 | ecosystem: Environmental > Aquatic > Freshwater > Lake > Sediment | place: USA: Wyoming | collected...
GCAATGTCAACCTGCCAAGTATTGGGGCTCTATTAATCATCAGTGAGGCGCAGACGGCCGTCGATGCCGGCGAAAACGCGCTGTTGTGCACTGTTCTGGACGATGCCGGACAGCGTGCGGCTTACGATCGTTTTACCGCAGCTAAAAAGCGGGCTGACGATGCCTGGAAGATATACGAACCACTACCACAAACAGATGAAGAGGCGAGGGTTTGGAAAGATTTCGTGCCGGCCTGGGAGAAATGGTGGAGTGATCACGAAGAATTCGTATCTCTGTCGAAAAAATATTGGAGCGACAAAAAGGACCTGACCTACACGGCTATGACCACGCAGGCGCTCGTGACGAACGGTATATCCTTCGGTGTCGCCGAAAACCTTCTGGGTAAGATAGTTGAAATCAATGATGTGGGCGCTAAAGAATCAGTTAAAGCGGCGGAATCTCAGGCGTCGTCCCAGAAGACGTTATCTCTGGTGGCGATGTTCATCGGCGTGCTATTGGCGGTAACGTTGGGGATTCTCATTTCGCGCAGCATTTCTCGCCCGGTTTCCGAGATGGCGCGGATTGCCGAGCAGGTCGCGCTTGGAGATGTCGATCATACCATCCAAGTCACTTCCAAGGACGAGATTGGCGTATTGGCCGAGTCCTTCCGGCAGGTGATCATCTACATGAAGGCGCTCGCCGGTGCTGCCGACCGGATCGCGGCGAACGATCTCACGGTGGTGGTTACCCCCAAGGGTGAAAAAGACGTTCTGGGCAACGCTTTCAAGACGATGATAACCAATCTGACCGCGGTGATTCGTCAGGTAACCGACAACTCAACGCAGTTGGTGAGTGCGGCGACTGAGATTGCCTCGTCCTCGGAGCAGATGGCTCGCGGTTCGCAAGAGCAGACCAGCCAGACGGCGCAGGTATCGAGCGCAGTGGAAGAGATGACGGCAACGATTGTCGAGTCCTCCAAGAACGCCTCTGAAGCGACCGGTCAAGCCAAAGAAGCGTCGAATGCCGCACGCGAAGGTAATCAGGTGGTCGCGCAGACTATCGAAGGAATGAACCGGATCGCTCAGGTGGTTCAAGAATCAGCTAAGACCGTCCAAGAGTTGGCGAAGTCGTCCGACAAAATCGGCGAAATCATCGGCGTGATCGACGATATCGCCGACCAGACTAACCTGCTGGCGCTGAACGCGGCTATCGAAGCGGCTCGTGCCGGTGAGCAGGGACGTGGTTTCGCGGTCGTTGCCGATGAAGTCCGCAAATTGGCGGAACGTACGGGCAAAGCGACCAAAGAGATCAACGACATGATCAAAGGTATCCAGAACGATACCAAGGGTGCGGTGACTTCAATGGAGCAGGGAATCAACGAGGTCCAACAAGGGCGCGATCTGGCGAACAAGGCGGGTGAAAGTCTGACGTCGATTGCCGGCTATGCCCAGAAGGTGATGGACATGGTTCAGCAGATGGCGACGGCGGCGGAAGAGCAGTCGGCAGCCAGCGAGCAAATCGCGCGTAACGTTGAGGCGGTCGCTCGGGTGACGAAAGAGAATGCCACGGGTGTGGAGCAGTCGGCGGCAGCGGCGGAGCAACTCAATCGTCAGGCGGAAGGTTTGCAGAAGATGGTGAGTCGCTTTAAGGTGAACGCGTAAAGCGGGAAGGAGCCGAAATGGAAGACAAGAACAAACCTACCGGGTCGGGGAAGCAATCGGAAGAGATCCTTCAACTGGTGACCTTCAATATCGGCACGGAGGAATTTGGGATAGATATCCTGAAAGTACAGGAGATCAACCGGATGGTTGATATCACGCGGGTGCCGCGCTCTCCCGACTTCGTTGAAGGCATTATCAATTTGCGGGGCAAGGTGATACCGATCATCGATATCCGCAAGCGGTTCAATATGGAGCTGGCGGTGCAGGACAAGAACACGCGGATCGTGGTGGTGGACATTTCCGGTCAGATCATGGGGATGGTGGTTGACAGCGTGAGCGAAGTGCTGCGGATTCCGGCTTCGACCCTCGAACCGACACCGGAAGTGGTGACTTCGATTGACTCGGATTACATCCGCGGCGTCGCCAAACTGGAAGATCGCCTGTTGATCTATCTCGATCTTTCGAAAATACTTTCGGGCGACGAACGCAAAACTCTCGCCCAGATATAGAGAGCATCACGTACAGGGGCACGGAAAACCGTGCCCCTACTCTTTTCGGGACCAACCCCGTTGGATGTTCCGAGTCATTTTTTGATAATTCAACTTCGTAGGTCGAAACCCCCAATGGAAAAAACCTAACGTACCAACGCGCCTCTGCGGGGGTTTCGACATTTCTATCTTGTTCCGGATAAAGAAAGGTGTCGAAAGCCCGACAGAAATTTATCAATAATCCAGGGAGCGTTCCATAGGGGGTTTCGACCTACGAACGAACGGGTAACCCACCCGCAAGGGTGGGATCCATCGAGGGGAAACTCGCAATTCAAATCCCCACCCTCGCGGGTGGGGTACCGGTTTTTTCCGGATCACACCGGTTGCATGTCCAAAATCATCGTTATGGTCATTTAGCGAATTCTAAGCGCCGGTCGCTTGCGCCGAGTCACCCAGAGCGCAAGGCCGAATGTAAACAGCCCGATGGCAATCAGATGATTATAGGTAAATGATACGCCCCCCAGATGAATGATCATCTCCGGTTCGTAGTAGCGCACATACTCAATCACAAATCGGAAAAACGCTTCCACCATTAGCAGAATGGCGAAAGTGGAACCGTAGAACGTTTTACGTTTGTCGAAATAATGCAGCGCCACAAACAGCAACAACCCGTATAGCGATGAATAAATCTGTGTCGGATGCAGACAGGCATCGCCGAACTGCGAATAGGGAATCGAACCCTCGGGAAAATGAATGCACCACGGTAGATCGGTCGGCACGCCGAAACAGCAGCCGTTCAAGAAGCAACCAATCCGGGTAATTCCGATACCCAGGGCGACTGTCGGCGCGAAAATGTCGAAGACATGCCAGAGTGATTGCTTCTTCCTTCTGACATAAATGTAGCCACAGATAATCGCCAGCAGCACGCCGCCATACAGATTCATCCCCATGATTCCGAAATGCCCGCCGGTGCCGAAAGGATTAACCGCTGACAGAGGGTCGGAAGCAAAATCGCTGAGATGGAAAAGCACAAACGCCAGGCGGGCACCGATCAGCCCGGTAAAGATCACGACAAACGCGAAATTCATCATGAAATTGACGTTGACGTTCTCCCGCCGCGATCGCTTGATGACGTACCATAGCCCGACAAAAAATGATATCGCCAGCGTCAACCCGTAGCTCCTCAGAGCCAATGAACCGATATGTAAGATCTCAGGATGCATATTCGTTATACTCGGACGGTGAATATATGCCCACGATCACAATCGACAACAGAATTCTCGGAGCGTTGGTCGTAGGTGCGAATTTATTCGCACTGTCCATTTCACATCCCGAATCGTTCGGATAAATCCGAACCTACACTTGCTCCCCTCTCCCTGTGGGAGAGGGGTCGGGGGTGAGGGTGTTCCGCACTTTTCCCTGCACTACCAACGTTAGCTCCCCCTTCACTTTCTTGTCGGCTAACTGGTCGCGGATCGTCTCAATATCCCCCCTGAGTATCTCCTCGAACTTCTTCGTCATCTCCCGACACAACGCCGCCTTGCGGTTGCCGATCACTTCGAAGACTTCATTCAGAAGCTTGTGAATCTTGTACGGCGACTCATAGAACACCATCGTCTCACGTCGCTCTGCCAGCGATTCCAATATCGCCCTCCGTTTGCCGGAGGTCTGCGGCAGGAAGCCATAAAAGATAAACGCATCGGTCGGCAGTCCGCTAACCGCCACAGCCATGATCATCGCTGCCGGACCGGGAATAGCGACAACATTGATCCCTTGCCTGACCGCCTCGCGCACGATGACAAATCCCGGATCCGATATCGACGGTGTCCCCGCATCCGAAATCACGGCTACGTTTTGCCCTTCGAGAATTCTGCCGATGATCCGCTCTGAAGCTTGCCGCTCGTTGAAGTTGTGATATGACACTACTGGCTTGTTTATGCCATAGTGATTCAAGAGCACTCTGGATGTCCGCGTATCCTCGCAGGCGATCAGATCAACTTCCTGCAGTGTTCTGACCGCTCGCATGGTGATATCCTCAAGGTTGCCGATGGGTGTCGCGACGAGATACAGGGTGCCGTTGGAAGCCATGCTGGAAAGAAAAGACCCTCAGTTGACTAACGCAACCTGAGAATCACATCCTTTCGCCATGCGCGGTGGCGTGTTGAAAGTGGTTCGCCACTCCCCCCAAAATGCGATTGACACCGGATTTCTCAATATCTATATTCGCAGAGGTTTTACAGAAAAGGAGTAACGGTTGTTATGGCATCAGTTAACAAAGCCATTCTCATAGGGAATCTCGGTCGCGATCCGGAGTTGCGCTATACCCCATCCGGCACGGCAGTCTGTACTTTTTCGATTGCCACTTCCAGAAAATGGCGCGACAAACAGACCAATGAGTTGAAAGAATCGACCAACTGGCACAGAATCGTGCTGTGGGACAAACAGGCGGAACTGGCCAAACAGTATCTAACCAAGGGCTCGTCGGTCTACATCGAAGGCCGAATTGAGACCCGCTCTTGGGATGATAACGGCGTCAAGAAGTACATGACCGAAATCGTCGGCCAACGGCTGGAATTCTTGAGTAAGCGCGGTGCTGAACCGAGCGGCGAGCATGATGCTCCACCACCACCGGAAGCCGATGCTGCTCCACCATTGACCGAGGAAGATGACGATCTCCCGTTCTAAAAAAATCAATTCGCTCTTGTTCTTCTCAGGGCTGGGAGTCGCTCTTCCCGCCCTGTTTCTCTATTGGCAAACTTCCTATCCCTCGGTCGCCTACATCGACTCCGGCGAACTCGCGGTTGTCAACTGGACGCTGGGCATTGCGCATCCGACCGGCTACCCGCTCTATACCTTGATCGGGCGGCTCTTTGCATTGCTGCCGCTTGAGTTGATCAGAACGCAGATACTACTTGGAACGCTCTGCACGACAGCGGCAGTAGTCATTATTGCCGTTGTGTCAGGTCTTGCGCCGCGACGAACCGCCTGCCTTCAAACTTCTTTTCTCTTCGCGGCGTGTGACCTGACGCCCCTTCAACACAACCTCTGGGATGCGTTTCTCCTTGCATCTTTCGGCCTCCTGCTCGCAGCCTCCCCGCTGCTCTGGGCACAAGGTGTCACCAACGAGGTTTACAGTCTGCATCTGGTCTTTCTGGCACTGCTGCTGTATATCATCTTGCACCCATACTCAGATCGCAACCTGATCCTCGGCGGCTATCTAATGGGCTTGTCATTCGGCAATCACCTGTCAACGATTCTGATTGTCCCGACTGTGATCGCTTATCTGATTGTCAATCGTCGCGCTGTCTTTCGTGCACCGAAAATGATCGTGACCGCGACGGCCGCCGGATGTCTTGCCGCGTCAGTTTATCTCTTTCTGCCGATTCGCTCATCTCTCGATCCGATTTTCAATTGGGGTCAGCCCTCGACCTGGGAGAATTTCGTCCGGCATGTATCCGGCTGGCAGTATCAGGTCTGGATGTTTAGCCGCAGCTTCGCCGAGCTTGGCCAACAGCTTCTCTCGTTTGTGCAGATTCTTTATGCCCAGTTTCCGTTGCCTTTCTGGCTTCTGATTGTCGCGGGACTCTACTATGGCATTGCAACGCGGCGCAGGCTATCAATCTACTTGCTGCTTTTGATGCTCTGCAATCTGATCTATTCGCTCAACTTCTCCATACCCGACATTGACAACTACCTCTTGCCGTCGGTGATTGTGATGTTTCTCTTCGGTGTTATCGGCACCTTACACCTTGCTGACCTGAAGCCATCGTTCCAATATCTGGCGCCGGTGTGCATTGCCTTATTCGTTGTCTGGGGTGTAGCTGCCAACTGGGGAACTCACAACGAATCGCAGAATACTTCTGCGCTGGATGGCGTCCACAACTACTACAAATCTGTCGAGCAGAATGCGCTAATTCTCTGCGCCGACTGGGATTTCATTAGCCCCTGGCTCTATTCGCATTTCTACCTGAAGGAACGCCCTGATGTAACGATCGTCGACCCGGAACTAATGCGCCGGTCCTGGTATCCCCACTGGATTCGTCATGCCGACAAGGAGCTATATGATTATGTCCGTCCCGAAATCGATGCCTTTCTGCCGCACGTCCGCAAGTTCGAACGCAAGGAAGAGTTCGATCATAATGCTATCGAAGCGACCTACCGCGCGATTCTGCTGAAACTGGCCACCCACTCCCAGCGTCCTGTCTATTTTGGCGTCCCCGATGCCGGCATTGCGCAACGAATTGCCGCGACCGGCATTGCTGACCCCTCTGTGTCGGGGCAGCTCTTTCGCATCGTCCGCAAAGGTACGACCTTCACTCGACCAACTGAGTCGATTCTGCCACCTCGTTTTGGCAAGTCACTCGACAATCTCGACGCGCGTGATCGTATGCATCTTGATGATTTCCAGCAGATGTTTCGCCAAGATACTACCGGTCCAATCAAAACGTTGGCTCGCTGACCGGCGGAGTACAGGCTCTTTCTAATGGGGTTGTTGAAGAGGCCCAGACCATGTCATTGCGAGGAGTGCGGAGAGGTGACGCAGGGTGTGGAGCACGACGAAGCAATCTCGATTTATGCTCTCCAGATGCAGGCGCGCAGATTGCTTCGTCGTCATTGCCCATCCCCTCTCTCGCCCGCCCTGACTCCTCGCAATGACGATTCCGAGGTTTGTCAACAGTCCTCTACTGTCTGAATACCGGGGAAGCCGCTGATAACAAAGCAAAAGGGAGAAGCGGACTTGCTTCTCCCTCGTGCCATTGCAACCAATTTCTCGGACTCTATTTTTTCGGAGCAACGTGCTTAGGGCCAACCCGATTGTCGCCGCCGACCGCTATTGGTATCGGCACCGGCTGCGGGCTTCTCCCGCCAATCAAGTTCAGCAATATATCAACAATCCAGTTAAGCATATCATTCTCTCTGTCTATTGTACCCTGACGCTGTGGAGAGTTCCCGCAAATCAATCCTTGATAATCCGAAAGGTCTTTGGCAGCGCGTTCACGATATCTCCCGCCACCATACCGAACGTACCGATCGACTTCTGCGCCAGATCGCCGGCCAGCCCGTGCAGATAGGCGCCACAGACTGCTGCATCCAAGCCCCCAATTCCGAGGGTCAGAAGCGCGCCGATCACGCCGGTCAGAACGTCGCCGGAGCCACCAGTTGCCATTCCGGCATTACCGGTAGGATTGACAAAAACCCTGCCATCGGGCGAGGCAACGAGCGTGGGAGCTCCCTTCAGGAGCACTACCTTGCCAACCTCTTTGGCAAAGGCGGTGACACAGCCAAGTCGATCAGCCTGAATCGCCTCGATCGATTTTCCACTCAGGCGGGCAAATTCGCCGGCATGAGGGGTTAACACCAGATCCGCTGGGCATTCGCGCAGCAGTTCGGGCTTGCCGGAAAAAGCGAACAACCCATCGGCATCTAGAATAGCCGGTTTTGTCAGCTTGGCGATCAGCCTGCGGAACAGTTCCATCGTTTCGTTATAGCGACCAACTCCAGGACCAAGACAAACAGCGTTTGCAGCAGCAATAGCTTCAAGGATCACTCCGTGCGCTCTGACTGCCAGACATCGGCGATTCTTGATTTCCGGCAATGGCTTAGTCATGGCCTCGGTCAGTTTGATCTCAAGGACATCATTCAGGCTCTTGGGGATACCCACTGTAACAAGCCCAGCCCCTGACTTGATGGCGGCTTCGGCTGCCAAAGTGGCAGCTCCGGTCAGACCAACCGAACCGGCGATGATAAGCAGTTTGCCACAATCCCCCTTGTGTGATGTCGGTTTGCGGTCAGGGATCATCTGCTTGACCTCACCAGAGGTCGTAAGGTTAACGAGGATTTCCTCTGCGGTGACCGCCTCGACTGGCATACCGATATCAATAATTTTAATCTGTCCGCACTGTCCCCGACCCGGATAGAAGTACTGCCCGATCTTCGGAAGCGCCAGAGTCGCAGTATGGGTGGCTTTGATGCAAGCGCCAGCTACCCCACCGGTATCGTTGTCTAAGCCGGAAGGGGTGTCGACCGCAAGGATCGGTATGCCGCTGGAGTTCAGGTAATCGATGACTTTGGCAATCCCCGGTTCAACCTCTCCACGGAAGCCGGTACCAAAGATGCCGTCAACAATCAAGTCGATTCCCGAAAGAATCGGCAAAGCATCCTGTGCTCCGATCTTGGTGATGCGAAGTCCAACCTGCTCAAGCTTCTGAAAATTGACCAGCGCATCGCCTTCGATTTGGCTGCGCTCAGCCAACAGAAACACCTGGACGGTTGCTCCCCAGGAATGGAGATAACGGGCAATGACGTAACCATCGCCGCCGTTATTGCCACGTCCACAGAAGATAGCAACCCGCCTGCCTTTGGTCTCACCACCAAAGATGTCTTTGATGAAATGGGCAACGGCCCGGCCAGCGTTTTCCATCAGTTCCAGTCCGGGTATGCCAATTTTCTCGATCGCCCGCCGGTCAATGGCGCGCATTTGCTGAGTTGACACCAGCCTCATGGCGACGGCAACTTGCTCTCTTTTTTCCGCCCCGCAAAAGCAATCTCAAATACTTGTTCGATATGATCGACAAAGTGGAACCGGAAATGCGACTTAATCTCTTTCGGAAGATCTACCAGGTCTCGCTCGTTCTCAGCCGGAAGGATGATCTCCTTGAAGCCATAGCGCAATGCCGCCAGACATTTCTCTTTTAATCCGCCGATGGGGAGTACCATGCCGCGCAGTGTGATTTCGCCGGTCATGCTGAGTTTGGGGCGCACCGGTCGTTTGGTCAACATTCCCACCAAGGCGGTAGCGACAGTGATACCTGCCGACGGTCCGTCTTTGGGAACTGCCCCGGCCGGGACATGAACATGGATGTCTGTCTTTTCAAAAAATGTCGGGTCGATGCCGAGCTCTTTGGCCTGTGAGCGGACGCAAGACAGCGCGGTTTGCACCGATTCCTTCATGACGTCCCCGAGATGGCCGGTCAGCGTCAAACTTGACTTACCTGACATTTGTGTGACTTCAATGTAGAGGATATCCCCTCCGGTGGAGGTGTAGGCCAGACCCGGCACTACTCCGATCTCACCCTGCCGAGGCAACTTGTCGAGTATATAGCGCTCCGGACCAAGGAACTCCGGGATATCCTGAGGGCGAACCGCCGCCTTGGTCTTTTCGTTGGAGGCAACCTTCTTGGCAATTTTGCGACAGACATTCGCGATTTCGCGGCCGAGATTGCGCAGCCCCGATTCGCGCGTGTAGTTTTGAATCAACTTGAGCACGGTTTCGTCGGGCATCTGCAACTGTGTCGGCTTAAGCCCGTGGTTTTCAATTTCGCGCGGTATCAAGTATTTCTTGGCTATCTGCAGTTTTTCGCGATCGGTGTAGCCGGGAAGACGAATCACTTCCATGCGATCAAGCAATACCGATGGAATAGTATCGAGAATATTCCCCGTCGTGATAAACATCACTCTCGACAAGTCAAACGGCACATCGAGATAATGATCGGAGAAACTGTTGTTCTGCTCGGGGTCAAGCACTTCAAGAAGCGCCGAGGACGGGTCGCCGCGAAAGTCCTTGCCGATCTTGTCGATCTCATCCAGCATGAATACCGGGTTGTTCGAATCGCAACGGCGGATGCTCTGGATAATGCGTCCGGGAAGCGAACCGACGTAGGTTCGACGATGACCGCGGATTTCCGCTTCGTCATGCATGCCGCCGAGTGAGATGCGGGCAAACTTGCGTCCCATGGCGCGGGCAATTGAACGACCAAGTGAGGTTTTGCCGACACCCGGAGGGCCGACAAAGCAAAGAATCGGTCCTTTGAGGTCGGATTTGAGTTTGCGAACCGCCAGAAACTCCAGGATGCGCTCTTTGACTTTCTCCAGACCATAATGATCTTCGTCCAAGATTTTCGTCGCCTTCTTGATATCGAGTTCTTCCGGAGACGAACGCTCCCATGGCAACGAAACCAGCCAGTCAAGGTACGTGCGACTGACCGTGTACTCCGCCGCCGACGGATTCATTTTGCTGAGGCGATCAAGCTCTTTCACTGCGGCGTCACGCGCCAACGGGGGCAGACCGCCATCTTCGATCTTCTTCTGGAACTCGCCAACTTCAGCCGTCCGATCGTCCTCTTCGCCAAGCTCCCTGCGAATGGCTTTGAGCTGTTCGCGCAGGATATAATCGCGCTGCATCTTGCCCATCTCGTTGGCAGCTTCCGCCTGAATCTTTTGCGACAGTTCCAGCACGCCGACCTCGCGATTGAGATGCGTGACCAGCTTTTCCATACGCTTCTGGACTTCGTAGGTCTCCAACAAATCCTGCTTGTCGGCAATGTTCAAATTCAGGTTGGAGGCGGCATAGTCGGCCAGTTTTGAGGCGCTTTCCTGATTGATCGCAGTGATATAGATTTCCTCAGAGACGTTTGGCGCCAGATCAACAACCTTCTTGAGCAAATCAAGGCAGTTGCGTTTCAGCGCTTCGATCTTGACGGAGGTAGTATCTGGCTCATTGTAGATGTCCATCTCGGCCATAATATACGGCTCGGTCTCGACAACCTTCTTGATCCGCGCACGATGCAGACCTTGCACTAAGAAACGCACCGAACCGTCCGGGAAACGGAGCATTTTTAGCACCGTGGCTGCAGTGCCGACATGATAGATGTCGTCCGACCCGGCGTTGGCTGTCGTGGATTCCTTTTGCGTAAACAGCCCGATCACCTTGCCCCCCATGAGAGCGTCGTCAACCAGTTTGGCCTGCTTTTGGTCGACAATCATCAAAGGCATGACGAGATAGGGGAAAACCACCATTCCCTTGACCGGCAGACAAGGCATCAAATCAGTTCTTGGCAGTTGGGTTTCGTCCTTGACAAGCACTTGCGATTCCAATCTTTCCTCCTGTTGTCGACAGCCGCAGCGAGAGGCGTCGTTCCAGCCCTATAATCGGGAGAACCCTCTCAGTGTTCCCGGTTTATATATACATTTATCGTAAGTTTTTGTCAAAAGATTGAATACGGCAATCGCAGTCGGCGATATCTGGGCTGTCCTACAAGTATGATTCTAGTGTAGTGCATCAAACAAAGTGTTACGTATATTGCGCCGTGGGGAAAGGGGAGGTTGTCCCACAAGTTGCTTTCCCTCACCCCTACACCCCTCTCCCGGTGGGAGAGGGGAAAAGGGGTGAGGGCGTAAGGTGTTGCGATGCCATGATCTCGCTCAACATTCTCGACCATCGAGATCGCCGTTCACGACTGTACTCCATCTTGTGGGACAACCTCAGGGTTCCTGACGCCGCGTGGAATGTACCAATGATTACGCCAAGGCGGTCGTGACTGATGCCAACTTTGCTGATTGCTGCTCTTGTTGTTTGTCTCCCGCTGGTCTATCTGAACACCACGCTCGACCCGACACAGCCCCTTCGCTTTCTGATCTTGGCAATTGCACTCGCGATTCTGTCGGGAACGCTGCTCGCGCGCCTGTACCGCAGCCGAAGCAAACATGATTGGTCGGTGTTGCGACGATCGATTTTCCCGGTGTGCGGCATCTATGTGTTGATCAGTGCCTTCTCAGTCATGCAGGCGATCAATGTCGCAGATGCCATTTACGATCTTACCAAAGTACTTCTGTCTGGAGTACTGCTTGTATGTGCCACGCTGGTGTTGTCCTCGGATAGACGAGCAACCAGACTGCTGACAAAGGCGATGCTGATAAGTGGCGGTCTGCTTGCGACAATTGGAGTATGCCAATACTACGGCATCGCTTTCACCGCGATCCCCGGAAATGTGATTCCTTACGGCACGATGGCCAACAAAAATCTGCTGGCAAGTATCGTCTGTATGACATTGCCGTTTGGACTTTATGCAACGCTGCGATTCGACCGAGCGTGGTCGATTATCGGCTTCCTTGAAGTCATGCTTTCTCTCTGGGTGATCTTGCTCGGACAGACCCGTGCCTCTTGGGTGGCGCTAACAATGGCGACGTTGACCGTGACGCCTCTGTTTGTGATTTGGCTGCATAGGAGCGGATTGCCGCGTGCCGCAAAGTCGCGAGACCTGAGAAAAATCGCGGCGGTAGCTGTGGTAGCACTGCTAATCGTGATCAGCACCGCTTCGGGAATCGTTCTGCGCGAGGGTCAGAGTTCTATCGGCGCCCGGGTGACCTCGATCGTCACCCATCGGGACGCATCCAGTCAACAGAGATTGATCGTGTGGAGCAAATCCTGGGAGCTGTTTCAGCAGCATCCAGTTTTGGGAGTGGGAATCGGCAACTGGAAAATTGCCTGCCCCGGACTCGGCACAACTGGCAAGACAACGGAAACAGCGGACATCTATTTCCAGCAGCCACATAACGACTACCTGTGGGTGCTGACGGAAACCGGTGTTTTTGGTCTGGCGGCATACCTGTTGGTGTTCGCGCTTGCCTTCGGGTATGCTATCCGGGTTCTACGTCAGTCCCCCTCGCACGATGAAGCCATATTTGTCTTGTTTATGTTCTTTGCCGTAGTCTGCTTCATGGTCGATGCGTTCTTCAGTTACCCTCGCGAACGGGTCGAACTCCTGGCATTTTCGACCCTAATTCTGGCAGCAATCGTATCAACTTATCACCGGTTGCAAAAGTCACCGAAAAAGCTTCCACACGGCGCCGTTGCCATCTCGTTGACTGTGTGTCTGCTTTCTGCTATGGCTGCTACGGTTGTCGGCGTAATCCGTCTGGACGGCGAGACTCACGTCAAGTCAGCGTGGCTTGCCAAAGCCGCAAGCAATTGGTCGGAAGTGATTCGTCAGGTCGATCAAGCGCGCTCACCCTTGCTGACGCTCGATCCCACGGCAACGCCGCTGGCCTGGTATCGGGGCGTAGCCCGATTTTCGTTGAACGAGAGCGACCAAGCGTGTCAGGATTTCGCGTTAGCGTATCGAGACAATCCCAACCATCCCCATGTGCTGAACAATCTTGGAACCTGTGCCGAACTGGGCGGCGATCATAGTCAAGCTGTAGACTGTTATGAGCAAGCGGTGCGGATTGCGCCCCGGTTCGATGATGCCTGGCTTAACCTGACGGCGGTCTACTACAATCGCGGCGAGTACCTCAGGGCGGACAGTGCCCTATCGCACGTCGCCGGCGATTGCCGTGACACGAGAGCAGCCATCTTCAGACAAAAAGTCGCAGAAAGTCTGAAGGCCGCGCCCACAAAAGAACCTGTCAGGGGCCGTTGATCGTTCGAAGAGCGGCCTTTATGGTTTGATTCTTCTGACTCTGAGGATATTCAGTCATAAAGTTTGAAAGAATCTCGCGGGCCCGGTCAAGATGCCCTGTCTTCTTGTAAAGGACTGCGAGTTGGGCGATCAACTCCGGGTTCACAGGATTGTTTTTGAGCCCCGACAATAGCACGCTTTCACTTTCAATGTATTTGCCTTGGTCGCGCAGGATGCCTCCTAGTGCTGCAACGAAACGCGCGACCCCAGGACCGAGATTTAACGCCGTGCGAACTTCGACTTCGGCTTCGGCAAGTCTTCCCTGCTCGCCAAGGCAGAGGGCAAGATTGTGGTGGAAACCCGCTTCGCGAGGAGTCATGGAGCAGGCGCGGCGCAGATTTGTCTCCGCCAACTGGAAGCGTTTCTGCACCAAGTATGCCATCCCGAGAGTCATATAGAGAACGGAACTGGTGGAGTCGAGCGACAAAGCTCTCAACGTATAATACTCCGCAGCATCGCCGTCGCCGCGGTTCAGCTCCAGTTGGCCGAGATTGCCATAAATCCGCCAGTGCGGTCGGAGCTTGAGCGAGCGTCTCCACATTTTTTCGGCCTGATCCGGCATGTCGCGCTCCGACAAATCGTTACCGATCGATTCAAATCCGTACGCACCCTGTTCGCCGGAAATCGTCAGGATATCAACTTGCCGCGCCATCGCCTTGTCATAATCTGCCATGACGGCAGCATAAGCGAGAAACGAGGTTATCCCGACCGCAACGAGTGCGAGCGAGGCGGCACGGTTGAGCGCGAATTTTTTCTGTGTGGCATATAGAGTAATCGCGCAGATCGCTATAATCACGCCGGCCGAGGAGAAGAGGTCCCAATCGGATGGATAACCGAGAGAAGGATGCAGCAGTGTTAACAGCGCTAACGCACCCGGCAGCGACGCAATCGCAAAAAGCGTCGATCTGTTACGCATAGTCAGAACCTTGGGACGGCTCACCAGAACGGCGATCAACAGAATCAGCGGCGCGATGGCGGTTAGTAGGAGTTCATTGACGATTTCGAGAATATGTCTTGCCGAGAAGAGCCAATAGGCGTCATCTCCCGGCAGGAATGGCATAAAGAAATCACCAAGTGACTTGGCCGGTAACGCGGACAGCAAAGGGGCGACGATTGCGGCAGCCAGAGATAACAGCGAAAAAATGATGCTCACGGTAAAGGCGCGCCGATCTTTCCGTTGGTATCCGAAATAGCCAAGCAGCAGCATACTCGGCATTAGATACAGGAATTGGAAATGAAATAGCACCAGCAGTAAATAGAGAGAGCCTGGTATTAGCATTGATAGCCTGCCTTGGAGCGAGCGCATTCCGGTAGCAAAAAAGAACATGAGGAGGGCGGGCAGCAGCGTGTAGGTCTCTGCATAGCCGCAGTAGAGAAGAGTGACACCGGAGAACATCAGCACCACGAAAGCGGTTAAGCGCTGTTCCGCCGAGTGACACAGCGTGCGCGCGAAATAGAGAGCCGCAAAATAAGTGATGACGCCGGAGATGTACGACAGCGCTTCCATCGCCTGCGCGCTAGTGAAATGAAACAGCGGTCCGGCAATACGATAGACCGCCACATTCGCCAGATAACCAAGCGGCTCGGTGGGCATAAGCATGTAAGTGGTGTCAAGCATCGCGATGCGCAGAACGCCATCGCCGAGATAGTGATGTCCGACACGCAGGAAGTAAAACCCGCAGGAAAGTAGCAGCGGCACCAGCCCGTAGAGAACTACTCGCCTGACCGTCGCCGACACCCGGAACCGTCTTACTATCATTATCAGAACAACCGACAGCACGATTCCACCGGGCAACACGAGCAGGCGCATCGACCAGTCAAAGTACTGCAGATGATTAATGCCCCAGAAACTTAGTGGGTAGGCGATCGGCGCGGCGAGGGCGCAGAGATAAAGTGCCGAGAGAACGACAATTGCCAGCGAATACCTTGAATGGGACTCAGACATTGAATCGGAATATTACTACGTCACCGTCTTGTACGATATAGGTCTTGCCTTCGAGGCGCATCAGTCCGTGTTTCTTGACTTCGGGATAAGAGCCACAGCGTTTCATATCCTCATAGGCAACAATTTCGGCACGGATGAAGCCCCGTTCGAAATCGGCATGAATAGCGCCGGCAGCCGACTGCGCCGTCGATCCTCGCTTGACAGTCCAGGCGCGCGTTTCTTTGTCACCGGTGGTCAGAAAAGAAATCAAGCCAAGCAGACTGTAAGATTTTCGGATCACGACATCCAGCGCCGATTCTTTCAGCCCCAGGTCAACCATAAAACTCTGTCGATCGTCATCCGGTAATTGCGCCAACTCCATTTCGATCTTACCGCAGATTACGGCCAGATCAAGATTCGGTCTGCCTTTTAGATCGGCGAATTCGGCGGTGATCGCGTCAATCTTGCCGATCTGATCTTCGCCGATATTGATGATAATCAGCATCGGCTTCTCGGAGAGAAAGCGGAAACCGCGAATCAACTTTTCCTCTTCTGGTGGAAGTGTCACCGAACGCAGCGGAGTATTCTGTTCGAGAATATCTTTGACTTTCCTAAGGACTTCGGCTTCGTGACGGACCTTGTCATCCTTGACAACTTTCGCCTGGTGTTCAACTCGTTCCAATCGTCTTTCGACCAACAGTAGATCGGTGAAGACCAATTCTTCATCGAGAGCTTCGATGTCACGGCGAACATTGATCGAACCTTTCGGATGAGCGACACTGTCATTGGCAAATGCGCGCACAACATGAGCCAGCGCGTCACTTTCGCGCAACACCTGAGGGATATCCGACTCCGAAGCAGAGTCCTTCTCGCCGGAGAAACCGGCCACATCGAAGTATTCAACCTCGGCATAGACCACGCTCGGCGATTGGCTCATTTCGGTGAGGAAATCAACACGCGCATCGGGCACGAGCACCCTGCCGCGATGGAAGGCGTCCTTCTGCGACTGAAAACTGCCGACTTCAGCATCGCCACGCGTGACGGCATTAAAGACGGTCGTTTTCCCCGACAGACCGAGTCCGATCAATCCAACTATCATCGCAACAAGTATACGCCAAGTGATTCAGCGAGACAAAGGAATTGTTCGCGTCATGGTCGCCGCCCGGCCCACCGGGAAGGCCGTGAGACCGGCGCGTTTGATGCTCAACACCACCAGCGCTCTGTCACAGAATGATCTTGCATAATTAGCCTGATGGCTTAATTTTCTCTTGAAGGAGTGGAAAGAAGCTTCGGCTCTCGGTCGTCCAACCGGAGTTCTCTCGCTCGAGCCCGGATCTGCTTAAACTCAAACATGAAGTCTGACATTATGCGGAAGATTCTGCAGAGGATATTGGGACAAAGTCCCCGAATGTCGGCGATCAGTGACCGAAACTCAGTTGAATCCGGCCCATTGAATATTGACATGTATGCGATCTTGATCGGTGGTGCAGTTTTCATTCGCCTGTTGTTCCTCGGATGGCTAAACTTGCTTCCTGAGGAAGCTTACTACTGGAGTTACTCGCGTCACCTCGATATCGCCTATCTCGATCATCCACCGATGGTAGCATGGCTGATCTATGTTGCAGAGTTCATCTGCGGGAAAAGCGAATTTGCCGTTCGTCTCCCCGCCTTTCTCGGTTGGTTTCTATTTGCCTATTTCATGTACCGCTTTTCGGTAAATGCCGTAGGAAGCAAAGCCGGCGAGTTCGTATTGTTGTTCGTTGCGGTCTTGCCAATCTATGTTTCGATTGGTTTCCTAATGACACCTGACGCCCCCTTCTATGTCTGCTGGGCAGGCGCTCTCTTCTTTCTCGAGCGGGCAGTAATCGCGAACAAGGCCAATGCCTGGTACGGATTCGGTATTTGCCTTGGCCTGGGAATGCTTTCGAAGTACACGATGGGGCTGATGGTGATGGCGACGCTGCTATTCTTGATCATAGACAGAGACTCACGTCACTGGTTCTTGCGACCCCAACCGTATCTCGCTTTTGCGATAGGCATCCTCCTTTTTCTGCCGGTGCTATTCTGGAACTCTCAACACAATTGGGCATCGTTTGCATTCCAAGGGTCCCGGCGGTGGTCGGGGGGGATTGACTTTCATCTGCACATACTCATTGGGAGCGCGATGTTTCTCATCACGCCGCTTGGATTTTTCGAGGCGCTGAAGTCTTTAGGATACTGCTGGCAGCGTTTCAGCAGGACTGATTCTGGCGAGGCGACACGGCGGATGTCTCTCTTCACCGGCGTTTTCAGTGCCGCTCCATTGGCTGTATTCGTAGTCCACAGCCTTATTGGCCAGCATAAACTAAACTGGACCGGGCCGATCTGGCTGGCGGTCCTTCCAATCATCGCCCTAAACGTTTTTCGTGTGGAACACATCCGTTTGCTGAGTTGGAGAATGAATCGTGCCAAACTCTGGAGAGCGATCGCCTCGTTTCTGTTGGTCGCTTACGTATTTGCGTTCAGCTACCTGGTCGCCGGGATGCCTGGTTCGACGAAGACCAGCGGCATGAAGTTTCCCATCGCCTGGAAAGCATTCGGAGAAAGGGTCGAGGAAATCAAGACATCATTGGAAAGGGAGACCGGATCCGAACCGATAATCATCGGCCTCGACCAATACTGGTTGGCAAGTCAGGCCGGCTTTTATGCCCGCGACGGCGGAAGGGAATTAGCGGATGTTGCCGCACTAAATCTGGTCGGAGGCAACAGTCTGATGTGGGATTCTTGGACTTCTCCCGGCCAAGCCGCAGGCCGTGACGGGATCGTGATCAGTTTCACCAAGGATCGGCTCGACGAAGGTAGGGTGACCCAACGTTTTTCGATAATGGGGGAGATTAACAAGGAGATCTTAACAAACAGTTTGGGAGAGATCGGCCAGTTCTACTGGCGAATTGGGTATGACTATACTCCGCTGTGAACCGATGAATCTGGATTCTGCCTTAGTTTTGCAGGTCAAACCTCTTCGCGGTTTTGACGCTTGCAAGGGAGAGGAGTCAGCGCCGTCAGGAGCTAAACCGCATCCCGTACATCTTGACCGTTTGCTGTTGCCACGGTATATTGCTCCGCGGCTAAATGGAGTGAAGTACTCCATTGTTGCGGCCACTGACTGCTGTCGAGTATCGTGAACTAGACTTGAGAGATTTCACATCATGCCTCACGCGTCATTACATACTCTCGGTTGCCGGCTGAATCAGGCGGAAACGGCGATTATTGCCAAGACGCTGTCGGTACGCGGGTATGATATTGTCGAGTTCGGCGAACCGGCCGATCTGACCGTCATCAACACCTGCACCGTCACCGAGCAAGCCGACGCCAAATGTCGCCAGGCAGTCCGACAAGCGCTCCGGCTAAATCCGCAGACCTATGTCGCCGTCGTTGGCTGCTACTCACAGATTGGGCTGGAAGCGATCAGGCAGATTGCGGGGGTTGACTTGATCATCGGCAACGAACACAAACTGAAGGTGGTCGATCATCTTAACGGTCTAAACAAACAGATCGATCCCGTGGTGATCCATTCACCTGAATTGCCGCAGGAAGAATTCACTATCGATTTTCCCGGGCTGTATAGTTTTAACACCAGAGCCAATCTCAAGATTCAGGACGGTTGTAACTACTGCTGTTCCTTCTGCATCATCCCCACCGTGCGTGGACGCGCCCGCAGCCGCACCTTTGCAGATATTATTCGCGAAGCGCGTGAGTTGATCGAATTCAGGCATCGCGAGTTGGTAATTACGGGGGTAAATCTGGGTACCTACAAGAATGACGGTAAGCGGCTGCTGCAGGTAATTGGCGAATTGGAGAAGATCGACGGGCTGGCGCGGATACGAATCAGCTCGATCGAGCCGACGACCATCGGCGCGGAGTTGGTTCGCTATATGGCATCTTCCGAGAAACTGGTGCCATATTTGCACTTACCCCTGCAAAGCGGCGATGATCGTATCCTCAAAGCGATGAAGCGCAAACATACGATTGCGACGTTCAGCAAGTTTATCGAGTGGGCGGCCAAAACGATTCCCGATGTAGGAATCGGAGCTGATATCATGGTCGGCTTTCCCGGCGAAGGGGAAGACGAATTCTTACATACCAAAGAAGCGCTCACCGAGCTGCCGATCTACTACTTCCACGTCTTTAGCTACTCTGACCGTCCGGGGACGAAGTCGCACGACCTGAAGCCAAAGGTCGATCCGCCGACAAAAAAAGCGCGCGCCCGCAAACTGATTGACCTCTCGGCTCGCAAGAAACGCGCTTTCTATGAAAACCACGTCAGACAGACCGTGGACGTGCTCTTCGAGGATGAAGAGCACGGCTATTGGACGGGGCACACGGGCAACTATATGAAAGTGCAAGTCAGCAGCGACCGGACGCTGCATAATCAGATTCTACCAGTGCGTCTAACCGGAACGCGCGGAGATACCCTGTTCGGTGTGCTTCTGTAACACCCTCGCTCTCGTGAGGGTTGAACAACCTCGCAATGACGATTCTGTGGTTCTTCAACAGTTCAGTAGGTCGAAACCCCTTATGGGACAATGCTTGGATTATGGACAGCTTGGCGGGGTTTCGACATTTCTATCTCCAGATGTTATTCCGAAAAGAGAATTGTCGAAACCCCTCGGAGATTCTCTTATGACCAAAATGCTCGACATTAGGGGTTTCGACCTACCAACCTGTCACTTGCACTCGGTGCACGGCGCTAGACCGCTGCTGAAAATATAGCTGATCAGATAGACCACATCCGAAATGTCAACGACGGAACTGCAATCAGCGTCACCACTAATCAAGGGATTAGGTGCGGCGCCACCCGAGAAAATATAGTTGACTAGAAAAACAACATCAGAGATATCGACCGCATGGCTGTCGTCCGCATCACCACAAGTGTATGTCGGGATATCCGCCCTAACTTTCAGCGCGAAACCCTCATAGACGGTGTCCGGGGGGGACTTAGAATCGGTCAGACGAATCGTAAAATAGAAGGTCGCCGGCCAGGTCGGTGTCCCCGAGATCACACCCAGCGTATCGCCCTGGAAGCTCAATCCATACGGCAGATCACCACTCCAGTATGTCCAATAATAAGGCGCTTTGCCGCCAATCGCCGCAAGTCGCTGACTGTAAGGCTGATTCAGAATCGCATCGGGCAATGATAGAACAAGCATGGCAAAGGGCTTTTTTGTGACCGTGCGTAGAATCCATTTCTGCTGATCGACGATGACATTGGTGACTGAATCGGCAAAGTGAAACGTATGGATTTCCTCGGGCTCTTCATTCCACAACACTGTATCAACATTCCCTCCGGTGGTGACGAAGCGATGACGAATCGGCATTTTGAAATAGGTCCCGCCGCTCTGTCCCTGTCGGATTGAGTAGTAAAGGTTGTAACCGCCATGATCTGAATCGGGCTCACAAAGCCACGAGATCACATAATCGGGATGACCACTGTAATAGATCCACTGGTTTACGAACCAGCTCATGTCGCTTCCGACACTCCGGCTCAGCACATTGCTGAAGTCTGCCGTTGTAGCCGAACCGTAACGGAATTCCGAGAATGCCCAGTCTTTCATCGCCTTGAAAAACGCGGAGTCACCGAGCACACCGCGCAGCATGTGCATCACCCAGGCGCCCTTGTTGTAAGTGAGGTTACCGTCAAAAATCACTTCATGTACCGGATCTTCGACATAAATCGTGCCACCTCCGAGGTATTCCTGCGTGTAGATGTGGTTGAAATACGCCTGTGTCCCGTATTGTTTCTCATAGAAGATCGATTCCGTATAAGTCCCCATGCCTTCGTTCAACCAGATATGATTAAACGTCTTGCAGGTTATCATGTCCCCCCACCACTGGTGCGCATTTTCGTGGATTAGGAGGTAGAGCGGATCATAATAGGAAAACGACTCATGGAATGAGCAGGTTTGGTGCTCCATCGTACCGTACCTGCCGGCATTGGCGTTAGCTAATTTCTCGTTCACGAAAGGATAAATCCCGAACGCATCACTATAAATGTCTAACACAGGAATGGTCAGGTTAAATACTTGTTTCGACTCAGAGTCGTTGGGAAGCGTATAGCCGTAAACCGGCATCGAATGTCCGTCGTAATTCCAAATTTCCGTGGTTACGTCGAAGTCGGCGCAAGTAAGCGCAACCAAATAGGTTGTGATCGGGTACATGTGCTTCCAGTGAACCATCCGACGCCCGCCGCCAATATCTGCATTGCTCACGATCACGCCGTTGGAGGCGACATCGTATGCCGTCGGACACTCGATGTACATATCGAGTGAATCGGCCTTGTCCTCCGGTGTGTCCTTGCAGGGCCACCAGTTACGCGAATCAAATGGTTCGCATGACGTAAAGCAGATTGGATAGCCACCCTTATTGTCAAACGCCATACCGCCTTCGGTGTAGCCCCAGCCGTAAACCGGCTGCCCGTGGTAGTATACTTGCATAGCGAACTCGGTACCCGAATTGTAAGCTGTCGGCAGAACAATGGCGATGATACCGGCAGAGTGTGTGTAGGAAAGACGAGTGGTGCCGATCTTAATCGAGTCGACAGACAACTGATCGTGCAAGTCCAGATCGACGGAGTTCAAACCGTTGATCGCCGACCTGATTCGGTAGTCGACATACCCCTTGATTGAGTTACTACTAAAATTCAAACTCAAGTGAATGCCATAATAGCGCACATCATAGTTGGCCTGATTGGCATTGAAATACAACGCCTGATTCAGCAACGCACGTTTGACCGCCACCTCGCGCCGATCGGCTTCATACCTGTACATCTGCAAACGTTCTTGTTTTACGGTGTCAATCTGTGCGGGGGTCAAATTGCCATAGTCGCGGATTTTGTACTGACCATTCACGGTGCCAAAGACAAGCAGCAAGCACACAAACACGAAGATCACTCTTTTCATAATCACCTCTGGAAGACTTATACCAATATACACCAATTTGACGGACTTCCAAGGAATTTGTGTAATTCCCTCGAGATTTGCTGTAGTATTGGTATCTGGCTGAGTTCCGTGCTGCACCGAGATCCTGTATGGGCGCAATCACTACAATGGCACAGCATCAGTCTCGGTCGCGACATTATGTGGGAGCCAGATTGTTGCGATAGCACTTGCGGTGCTCAGAAAGAGTTCGATCACACAACCAAGATGCCAATTCGCTGTTGCTCGATCGTAGTTTGATGCCGCGCTATAACTGTCGTTTGAACATCATCTTAACAAATGAACAATAGTTCGCACACGGTTTCTGAATGTCTTGATGTTAATCGCAGCCCCAAAGTGGAAGACCATCAACGCGTTCGCAAACCTATCTATTTTCCAGAAAATCACTTGACTTGGGATGTAAGAGCTGTATATTCAAACTCGGAAGTCGCTGGTAGATAAGATGTTAACAAGACGTGGAAATCCTGTTGATAATGTTAGATCATCCAGAGGGGCTTGCTTTTTTGGGGAGAGTCATAAGTGCATCGAATGAGTGTCCTGGAAAAATTACAGTGAAACAGAAAGGCAAAGACGCCTTGCTTGGCGGTTTGAGTCTTTCTTAAAGACTTTGCTTAGTTTGGAGTGGGGAGACCATGCAGGATAACATTAGTATTCTTTGGGATAGATGTCTGTCTCAATTGTCAAAAAGGGTCAAGAAGAATTCCTTTTTCATGTGGTTGAAACCGACTGAAGCAGAGTATGTCGACAACCAGTCATTCAACATTGTAGTCCCCAATCGCTTCGCCGCCAACTGGATTGAGGAAAGATACCGACCCCTGATTTCGCAAGTGCTGACGGAAGTTTCCGAAACCGGATGGAACTTCGGCGTCAAAGTCCGCAAGATACCTTTTCAAGCGGAGATTTTTGAAGCCGACGATGATGTTGAACCAACCGTAGTCATCAGCAAACCCAGGGGCACGGCTCAGCCGGCGCCTAAACTAAATCCGCGCTATCGATTTGAGAGTTTCGTAGTCGGTGATTCGAACCAGTTCGCTCATGCCGCTTGTCAAGCGGTGGCAGAGAATCCGGGTGAGAATCGCTATAACCCGTTGTTTATTTACGGTGGTTCGGGCCTCGGTAAGACCCACTTAGTGCAGGCAATCGGCAACGATATCTGTGAAAGTAACGGCACTCACACCATTCTCTACGTTACCAGCGAAGAATTCACCAATGACTTCATCCGCTCTTTAGGTTCCAAGGCCGTACACGAGTTTGTCAACCGTTATCGTTCCGTCGATGTGTTGTTGGTGGATGACATTCAGTTTTTCACCGGTAAAGAGTCGACGCAGGAGCAGTTCTTCCACACGTTCAACGCTTTACATCAGGAAGGCAAACAGATTGTGCTGACTGCGGACCGTCCACCGAAAAATATCCTCGGTCTCGAGGAACGCCTGCTCTCGCGTTTTAGTTGGGGTCTGGTTGCTGATATTCAGCCACCCTCATTGGAAACTCGTATCGCCATTTTGCAGAAAAAGGCCGATTGCGACGGTGTAACAGTGCCCCAGGATGTATTAACTTACGTTGCCGACTCGATCACATCTAATGTTCGTGAGCTTGAGGGTGCGCTGGTGCGATTGATTGCCTACAGTTCCCTGCGTCAAAAGGATTTGACCATAGCCGTAGCCCAGGAAGTTCTCAAGGACACGATTCGATCAAAATCACAGCAAATCAGCATCGAGCAGATACAAAAAAAAGTTGCGCAGTTCTACAAGATCTCCGAGGAATTGCTGAAGGCAAAGAAAAAGAGTCAAGAGATCGTTAGCGCTCGCCAAATTGCTATGTACCTTTGTCGGACTTTGACAACATCTTCTCTCAAAATGATCGGAGCCAAGTTTGGCAATCGAGATCATTCTACGGTTATTCATGCCTGTCAGCAGGTGACTGAAAATATCAAATCATCGATTGATTACAAATTGCAAATCGACCAACTAATTAATCAGATGTATGGTTGAGAGACTGTTGATCATATGTTACAGAAGTGTGTAGTGATTGAGGAAATGATCAGGTCTACGACAAAAATGTTAATGATGGGCATAAGTTACATTCTCCTTCCACAGGTTATCAAAGAGTTATGTTGTTCTATTGCAGAACTCTACTCTTTCCAATCAACATTTCCACAGTATTATTACTATTGTTGATTTGATAACTTAGAATAGATATAATAAGGGCTGTGGTGCATAAACCTAAAGGAGCCGGAAAATGAAATTCAGCGTCACGACAGATAAGCTTCAATCTGCATTAACCGCAGTCATGAGTGCTGTCCCTGCTAAATCAGCTTTGCCAATACTTGGTAATGTTTTACTGGAGACGGAGGGTAAATCACTTAAGCTATCGACGACTGATCTGGAAATTTCGATTACGACAACGATCGAAGCGAAAGTAACCAAAAAAGGTTCCGTGGCAATTCCGGCTAAGAAATTTCAAGAAATTATCGATGCCTTGCCACAGACTGACATTGAGATTGAAGCAATAAGTAATCGTATTGAAATGCGTTTTGGCACCGGCGACTACAAAATTGCCGGAATGCCTGCCGATGAATTCCCGCGGTTGCCGGAGTTTAATCCGGCAAAAGAGATCAAGGTGCCCGCCGATGTCTTGCGCCGTATGATTCACAAAACCGCTTTTTCCGCCTCCAACGATGAAACACGACCAGCTCTGAATGGCATACTTTGGCAGACTTCTGGTGAGAAGATGCGGATGGTTGCAACCGATGGCCACCGTTTGGCAAAGATTGAAGCCGACAATACCAAGCTTCAGGGTTTGTATGGCGACATGATTGTGCCACCGCGAGCGCTAAATCTCGTCAGTCGGTTGGCTGTTGACGGCATCACTGAAGTTGGCGTCATCTTCAATGAAAACAATCTGATCTTCAGTTGCGGCGGCAACACGATTTCCACGCGTGTGATCGAAGGTCCGTACCCCAACTACGAGCAGGTAATCCCCAAGTATAACAACAAGAGTTTGATTGTTGCCAAATCACTATTGGCTGATACGGTGCGTCGTGTGGCGATCCTGTCGAATGCTCTGACCCATCAGGTCAAATTCTCGATCAGCAAAAACACGTTGCAATTGTCGGCAACTAACGTCGATTTTGGTGGCGAAGCGGTCGAGAAATTGCCCTGCCAGTACGATGGTGAGGATATCGAAATCGGTTACAATGCGGCCTATGTGCTGGACATTCTCAAGCAGTTGGAATGTGATGAGGTTCGTTTCTCTCTGTCAACGGCGGTCTCGGCGGCGATCATCACCTCGATGGAACCCGCCAGCGACTATCTCTGCCTGGTAATGCCGTTACGTCTGGCAGACTAAGCATACGATATGATAAGGATGCGCAGTCAGGATTCCTATCCAGACTGTTGTTCCGTCGGGAAGGGATTCCCGACGGCGCAGACGGAATACGAGCAGGCCGCAACGTACCCTTGTGTGTTAATGTTATGAGCCGGTGCACGAGGACGTACACCGGCCACGAGCACCGACGACAATGTTCTTGCGAAAGATGATTGTGCCTGTATTCAATCTGAAACTACAGACGAACCTCCCTGCTTTCGGCGCATAGAACGTGTTGTTTTCAATAACCAAGTCGCCCGGGCCATAGAGATCAAGGGCGTATGACAGATTGCCCCAGTCCTCAAACCAGCAGTCCCGCACTTCAATTTCGCGATTATTGTCGAAGCCAAGAATCGACGAATTGAAATTGGAGAACTTGCAGCTATGACAGAAAAAACTCTGATAAGGTTCGTCGGCGTATTTGAGAAACGCATAGTAGCTGCCGTGACCGATGAAATGAATATCCTCTACAACAACGGAGTCCATCGGTCGGAACATGACTCCCAGTGAGTCTGCGCCGAGAACCGTCGTAGAATCCATCCCTTTCCCACGCAACGTGACATTGGGCTGCAAGAACGGCCTTGCCGACAAATAGAAACTCCCTGTATCAATTAACATCGTGTCGCCCGGCAGTGTCGCAAGATTGGCGGCTTCAATTGTGTTAGCCGCAGTGCCCCAGCTTGTGTAGGGGGATGTGTTGCTCCCCGAATGCGAGACATAGCGGGTCTCGGCGTGCGCGTAGACAAATGCGCACAATGCGATTGTTAGCAGTGTTCCGAATATGCGAGTCTTGAACTTCAATGGCTGCCTCCCAGCTACACCATCAAAGACGTGCCACGAGCAAGATCGTTTATACGCTTTTTCTGTCAAGCGCTTCTTTGCTGGGATGCGGGATCGTCCTTGCGGGGGATCGGATGAAACTCAGACTATTCGAGGTCTTCAAAGACGCGGATGATATCGTATGGCTGCTGCGCGGACATAACGCGGTCGAAGAAACCGTCTGCGGAGAAGATTTGCGCCAGCGATCTGAAAACACGCAGGTAAAGTGTGTCATCATAAGGGGGCGCGGCCATCGGAATAAAGACGTGCGAGAGCATGCCGTCGAGCGATTCGAATTCGTAACCGGGTGTGGAACGCAGCACGCCGATAATCAGCTCTTTGGCCTGCATCGTGCGGATATGCGGGATCACAATTCCCCGACCGATTGCCGTGGTCGCCTTCTTCTCGCGGTTGAACATGTCGGTCAACAGCTTGTTCTTGTTGGACACTCGGCCGGAGAGATCAAGAACTTCGGCGCACTCGGCCAAAAGCAGACGCTTGCGCTCCAGTCGCCTCTTGGGTGTCAACGGACCGCCGTCATCCTCCTCCAGATCGTCGAAGGAGGTTATCATCTCGAGGCGAATTAAGTCCGGCCTCAACAGTCTTGATATCTGCACTGCAATATCCCTCACCGGCATTTATCGGTAAATAAGTCCCGGTTCCTTACCCGCCGAAGGCGTCCATCGTGCTAAATGAATGCGGCATAACCGCTTTTGTCAATAGGTCGCAAGGTAACGAAAACAGACTTTACTTCAACTGATTTTCGTAACTGTTTAGAAAATAAACAGTTGCAGCATCAGCCGACTCTTCCTTTTTGCTTGACATTGGCGACGTATGCTTTATATTGAACGCGGCTAAATATGGAGATGCTCTCTGGGCTATCTGTCTAATTCCCAGCAAGAAGCTACCCGCCTATCATCGGATTGATCGTTGTATATAGTAGAAGCTTGTTTTATGCCCCGGCTTGGGGTATCTCTTGATAATAATGTTACTTGGAGGAATTCTCCGATGCAAAGAGACTCTATAACCTGTAAGACCTTATTGGCGGTGTTGGCGTTAGCGATGCTGATTGTCTTCCCTCTGACAGCGCAGGGGTCGCCGCTATATCACAACTTCGTGGTTTTGCCTGAGCTCACGGTCGCCAGTGGTCAGGCCTTTGCCATGTCGGTTCATCTGTACAATGAGGCGGCGCTCAACAAAGTGATCGTGCCGCTTTTGATTCGTGATGTTGACTTCCTTAGTATCGACTCGATCTCGTTTGTCGGGAGTCGTTTCGACGGACTTGGTGTTGCCATTGGGACATTAGATAACGGTTCCCACACGATGTTGCTCAAATTTGATGGAGCTCCCTCCGGTTTTCTGCCGCCGGGTGATGGTGAAATCGCCAAAATCTATTTGAAAGTTGCCCCCACTGCTCCGGCGGGGGACGTCGTGATTGACACGTCCGTGCTCGGTCCGGACATTTACTTGTTGCAGGACACGAGTGACGTTGCCGTGGAAGACTACTTCGTTTTCGGATTGATTCATGTCGTCATTTCCAAGCCGATCATTCATCTGCAGCCGACAGTCTTCAATTTTGTAACTTACGTCGGCGTCAACCCTGACGCAGACACGCTGCATATCACCAACCTCGGCGGCGATCCGCTCAACTGGCAGGTTACTCACCAGCCCAGTTGGTTGACGCTATCCGATCTGTCGGGCAGCGCGCCGAGCGCCGTCGCTTTGATACCAGACGTGACATCCTATCCGGCGGGTGTGCTCGTCGATTCGGTTGCCGTAACGGATAACAACGCGCTGGTGAAGACCGAGTGGGCGTATGTCAACGTTACCATTCGTGAGAAGGGTGATGTAACCCGCTGTTTGGCGCTACACCAGGGTTGGAACCTGATAAGCTGGGATGTCGATACGCCGGATGACGACATCGAGACGATAATCAAAGACATCAAGGGTTGCATCGACGTCGTTCTCGGTTTCGAACAGGGCGCCGCGACCTATGATCCGCTTCTGCCGCAGTTCTCGACTCTGACTGTTCTTGACCATCTGCACGGTTACTGGTTCCGCATGGACTGCGACACGATGCTCTGCGTCACCGGTCCCAAAGTCGCGCCGAACACGCCGATCGATCTGGAGCAAAGCTGGAATCTCGTCAGCTATTTGCCGGAAGACGCCGATTCGACTCCGCATGCACTTCTGAGTGTGTTGGATGGGCTGATTGTCGCGCTCGGATTTGACAATGGCGGTCTGACCTACGATCCGACGCAGCTACAATTCGCCACTCTCAAGATTATGAAGCGGGGGCTCGGATACTGGCTCAAGACTGATGCCGTGGCGACGCTGATCTATCCGGGACTGAGTCCTAAGACCCCTGTTTATATTGCCTCGCATGGCACGATGAAGGCCTTCCCGCCCGCCGCAGGTGTAACTCCGACAAGCGAGTGGATCGACCTGTTCGGCGATGGCATCACGCTGGATGGCACTCTGATACCGACCGGTACCGTGTTGGCAGCCTACGATGAAAATGGCCATCTCTGCGGACAGGCGACAGTGGGAACCGGCGGCAAAATTAGTTTCACACCGGTTTATCGCGATGACAAAGGCACAACCACCGTCGAAGGTCCTGATCCCGGCGGCAGCATCAACCTGACTGTCAATGACATTCCGGTGCAGCAGTCGTATACTTTCAGCGGTCTGGGTGATCGTATTCGTCTGACCACTCTGACGTCGCTGTCCAAGCATTCGGAGAATCTGCCCCGTCAATTCGGTCTGGCGCAGAACTATCCGAATCCGTTCAATCCGGGCACTTCGATTGACTTCAGCTTGCCTGTGGCGTCAAGGGCCACAGTTGACGTATATAATGTGGTTGGCGAAAAAGTGACCACGTTGCTTGATCGTTTCCTGCCCGCGGGCAGATACTCGGTTAACTGGGACGGCGCCAATGCCGACGGCAAGCCGGCCTCCTCGGGGATGTACTTCTATCGTTTGAAGGCCGGGGAGTTTACCGACACCAAAAAGATGATGCTCGTAAAATAAATTGCGGAGTAGAGCATGGACACGTATCTTGAATATTATTATGAGAGGGAATAGAGATATGAAAGCGAAGACTTTGCTGATCAGAATGCTGATGATCGTTGTAGTCGCGGCTGTGCCCCTGTTGGCGCAGGGACCGATTATTCCGACCGACGTCTGGACGAGTTTCATCGGCGACAACTGCACCATTAACGGAGTGCCGATTCCGATCGGCACCGAGATCACCGCGTTTGATCCACAGGGTGTACTCTGCGGAAGATTTATCACAACAGCTCTCGGACAATACGGCAGTCTGGATGTGTACGGCGATGATGCCTATAGCCCTTCGGTAGATGAGGGGTGTGTGATGGGCGACCATATTGTCTTCAAGATCAACGGTGTCGTTGCGATCAAGCTTGGCCCAGATGATGATCTCTGGCGGAGCAAGGGACCTTTCAAGAAAATGAATCTCGCGCTCACCGATGCCGAAACATTCGCCGTGGCTGCCTCCGCTCCGGCCGGGGGCGCCGATTCCGCCGGTGTCATTGTGAGCTACGATGTTGTCGTCACTAACAACGGTAACGGCGTCGACTTGATCACCCTCAGTGTCGTGAGCAAATCAGGTTGGGCAGTAACCGGCAACGATACGCTCGGTCAGTATTACACAGCCGGCGAGCACAAGACACTACCGGTTACTGTCGCCATACCGGCAGGCACGCCGCTCGGCACTCAGGACACACTGACAGTAGTGGCCGCCTCCAGATTTGATCCCGCCGCCAAAGCAACGAAGAAGATCGTCACCATCGTTGACAAAAAGACCGGTGCTGATGACGGCAATTTCCATGTACCGGGCATATTCACTTTGAATCAGAACTTCCCGAATCCTTTCAACCCCGAGACGGTGATTTCCTTCTCCCTGGACAAGCCGGGTGACGTAACCCTCTCCGTTTTTGATATTCTGGGCCGGACAGTGACGACCCTCTATCAGGGCTATCTGCCAACCGGTCAACATCAGTTCCGCTGGAACGGCACCGACGGCAACGGTCAAGGTGTCGCCAGTGGTGTTTATTTCTATCGGCTATCGTCGGACCAGATCAGTCTGACTCGCAAGATGGCGTTGCTGAAGTAAAATTAGCCCTCCCTTTTTGTGACAAGAAACCCTCTGCTTCGGCGGAGGGTTTTTTGTTTTCGAACACTTTAACAAGCAAATCGGGCTTATTCTCCTCGCGCTGCTTCCGGCTCGATTCGGCTGCTACCTCATCAACCGAAAATCGCTTGCTCCACGCCGAAAAAAACGTTTAATCGACAGCGACCAAGGCGTATAATCAACACCAGACAATTACACAAAGGAGCTAAACTATGAAATCAAAACTGACACTCTTTGCTGTTGCCGCACTACTGTTGTTTGCGATGGCGGCCGTGCATGCCGACATCACGATCAAATCGACCGTGACCAGCAAGGGGTTGGTGGGCCTGACCAACATAGAAGGGACGCAGACCCAGATGATCTCCGGCGACAAGGCCAAGACCGCGTCCAACATCAGAATGACCAACAAAGTGATGAAATTCCTCGGCGTCGGCAAGCCGCAGGAAAGCGCCGAAATCACACGTCTCGACAAGGAACTGTTCTTGGATATCAATCTCAAGGATAAGGAATACAAGGAACGCACCTTTGCCGAAGTCCGCGCCGAGATGGAAAAAGGCCTGCAACAAGCGGACAAAGAGAAAGCGAAGTATGCCAAAGAACATCCCGAGGACACCGTCAAATTCCGCACTGATGTAAAGGTCGACAAGACCGGCAAGACCCAGAAAATCGCCGGCTACAACACGGAAGAAACGATTATCACGATGATCATGTACGCCAAGAACGCCGAATCGGGCGAACAGGGCGCGATGAAAATGACGATGGATCTTTGGTTGGCAAAAGACGTCCCGGGCGCGGCGGACTTCCAGAAGTTTTATGCCGAGATGGCTGCCAAGCTTGGTTTCACCGGTCACAGCCAACAGAGTATGGAAGGAATGTTGACGGCGTTTGGTGTCGATCCGCGCGAGCTTTACAAGCACACCAAGGATCTGCAAGGGATGTCTCTGATGTCGACGGTGTCACTCGGTTCTATGGCTGACACCTCCGCTCAGTCCGGCAAGCAGCAAGAGGCCAAAGAGGAGAAGAAAGAAAAGGAATCCGACCAAGCAGACGAAGGCGGCAAGTCGAGCACCGCGAAAAAACTTGGCGGACTGTTTGGCAAGAAGAAAGAATCGAAGGACGACGAAGCGTCCAAATCCAAAGACGCCAAATCCGAACAGCAGTCGGGACCGATGTACCTGATGCAGTTTATGACTACCGTGACTGAAATATCGGCCGCCGGTGTCGCCGGTTCGGAGTTCGAAGCCCCTGCCGGATTCAAGCTGAAGAAGTAGTCGCCCCTGAAAAAGTCGGTGTTAGTGAGATATTGGCGACAAGATGAGGATTCAGGTGTCAGGCGACGCCGGAAAGGAGGTTATGGCGACGCCGGCCAAA
>Ga0315273_10000938_pt1 | contig 31961 bp, 33 predicted proteins | sample YL17G02_0_MG_FD_205753 | JGI IMG/M metagenome (GOLD analysis project Ga0315273, IMG submission 205753) | Sediment microbial communities from Yellowstone Lake, YNP, Wyoming, USA - YL17G02_0 | ecosystem: Environmental > Aquatic > Freshwater > Lake > Sediment | place: USA: Wyoming | collected...
GATGTCGACCTCGGCGGCGCGTCCTGAAGCGCACCGGCAGATGGAGGGCGGCGGCCTGCGCGGCCGCGCCGTCATCGTCTTCGACCGAGGTTAGATCCCGAACGCGATCCGGGCTGCCTCGAGCAGCCCGTCCCGCTTGCCGGCCGGAGCGGTTCGGTCGTGCGCCTGGTTGATCGTCCAGACGATCGCGCCGCCGAGCCCGTGAGCGCGCGCCCAGGCGCCCTTCGCCGCGATCGAGGCCCTGTTCTCGTAGCTGATGTAGGTGCAACGCTTCGGGCCGGTTGGCGCACGGAAGCTCAGGTAGGGGACCCGCGCGGTCCGGTCGAAGTGAGCAGCGCCAGGCGCGAAGTAGTTCGCCATGATCGTCGTGTAGCTCAGCTCGTTGTCGGTCGCGGCGATCGTCGCGCCGCGGAGGCTCTGCCCGGGCCCGGTGACCGGCTTCGTCCAGCAGTCTCCGAAGAACCCGACGCCGACACCCAGCTTGCCCGCGGGTATGCCGGCAGCGAGAAAGTGGCCAACGGTGAGGGCGACAGAGCTCGGCGTCGCCTCGGCCGCACCGTCGAGTGGAGAGGAATGCCACGACTTCCAGCCCTCCCAGGGGCCCTCCATTCCGTAGGTCATGAGGTTGATCCGGTCGAGCTTCGACGCGATCTCGCGGTAGACCGGGGGGACGTTCCGAGACGTCAGCGTCGTGATCCCGGCGGGAGCGGTCAGGACGGCGCCCGGCAACGCACGACGTAGCGCAAGGACCAACGCCTTGAACGGCACCCGGTCGGCCGGGTTCATCGGCTCCCAGTCGAGATCCAGGCCGTCGTAGCCGAGATTTCGCATCGCGGCGACGAGGTTCTGGACGAACGCTTGAAGGTGCCCGGCCGATGCGGCCGATCGGAACGCGGCATGTGCCCCGGCACCTCCGATCATCAGGATCGGAACGACGCGGTTCTTGTGCGCGCGCTTCGCCAGATCCCGTGCGAACCCTGGCCCCTCACCCGGCCCGAGGTCGAATCCCAGATCGAGCCGGCCGTTCGACCTCGGTAGGACGACACCGACCGCGATGTGCGTGAGCGCAGACCACTCGATCTCCTCCGGCGGCATCAGGTCGCGCTCGTAGCCGACGTAGTAGCCGATCAGCATCCGCGCCGGCGTCGTCCGCGCCGAACCGGGCGCCGTCCGGGCCGCCCCGGCCCCCGACCCGGCGAGGGAGGCCAGAGCAACCGTCAGCAGCCCCAATCGCGCCCAGCTCCGGAAGGGGAGCACCGCGGCACGATAGCCCGGACCAAGCATCCACCGCATCTACAAGCGCTACTTCACCGCAGCCAACCTGGCCGCCGAGCCGGAAGGCACCGTTCTGTCGACCACCGTGCTATACCTCGAGACTGCGTGGGCGGCGCTCGCGCGGTCGGTGTCGAGGCGAGATCGGCGCTGTGCCCGGGCCCTCTCGCCCCTCGTTCCGGAAGGACGTTCGTCGATGGGGCTCGTCGCATGGGGTTTCCCGTTCGCGGTGTGTGAGCTGTGAGACGGTCGGTTCGGCCGGCGCTCTTCGGGCTGCTGGGCGTGCTCGGCGTTGCGGCGGGACTGGCTTTGGTCGTCGCCGCCGGTGCGACCGGCTCGGGATCCTCGCAGCTTCGGCCAGAAGCGCCTGACAGCAAGTGCAAGGCCGGGACGACCCCCGCGACGATCGCCGGCAAGCACACGTGCCTGAAGGCCGGGCAGAAGTGCGACCGAAGCAAGGACACCCAGTACCACCCCTACGGCTTTCACTGCCACACCGGCCGGTTGACGGCCGGCAAGCCCGCGCCGCCTTCGCCGCCTCCGCCTCCGCCGCCGTCTCTGCCCGGCCAGCACGTCGATGTCGGCGGCTACCGCCTCTACATCGAGTGCACCGGCAGCGGTAGCCCAACCGTCATCTTCGAAGCCGGACAGGGAGGCGCGGCGGCTACGAGCCCTCTCGCCGGCGCGCGCGACATTCGCGCCGCGGTCGCAACCGACGCGCGCGTCTGCGCCTACGATCGAGCGGGTCTCGGGGCAAGCGATCCGCGGCCCGCCGGTCTTGCTCCGACCGGGGCGCGATATGCCGACGAGTTGCACGCCCTGCTCACCGGCGCGAACGTCCCCGGGCCGTACGTCCTCGTCGGGCCTTCGTACGGCGGCCTGGTCGTCACGGCGTTCGCGGCGCGCTACCCGGGCGAGGCAGCCGGGCTCGTCTTCGTCGACTCGACCGAGCCGTGCGCGCAAACGTGCACGTTCGACGTACCGGAGGCCGGCCAGTTCGACGTCGGCTCGGCGACGTTCGGCGGCCGCCCGGTCGTCGTGCTGGTCGCTGAGTTCGGCCCCGAGGGCGACGGGCGGAACCTCGCAAGGCGGTCGACGAACAGCGTGCTCGTAACCGCGCTCGGAAGTGGCCACGCCATCATCGGCGAGCGCCCGCAGGTGGTCCTCGCGGCGACCCGTCTCGTCGCCGCCGCGGTGCGTGCCGGCACGAGGCTACCGCCGTGCGAGCAGACGGCCCTTCCGGCCGCCGGCGGCAGGTGCGAGGCGATCGAACCGTAGGTGCCCGCTGAGGCGGTCCCTCCTCTTCCGGCGGCTACGTCTTCGGTGGGAGCGTCTCGACGTGCGTCAACGCACGCTCGATCCAATCGGCGAGCGCTTGGTCTGACTCGATCCCTGCCGGCTCGACGAACACCATCGTGCTCATCGGCCTGCGCCGCACGTGCGGCTGGTCGAGCGCAGCGTCGGCGCCTTCCTCGCCGAGGCGCAGCATCAGCTCGGCGCCGACGATGCCACAGGCCATGTGACCGCCGACGATGAACGCTATCCCCCCGAACTCGATCTACATCGTCACGCCTTCGTAGATCCGGACGCTGTCGATGATCGGGCAACCATCGAGGAGCTTCTCGGCGTCTTCGATGCTCTCCGCGTTCACGATGCAGTAGGCCGTCGCCGGGCTCATCTCGGGCGTGAGCGCCCTGGATCCGGCTCTGGTGACCTCGCGGCCGCCCCTGAAGGGGTTGCCACTGTCGACGAACTTGTCGCCTACGGCCGCGAACCAGCCTTCCCAGGCCTTCATTACCTCTGGTGTGGGCTCTTCGTAGCCGTAGAACAGGAAGATGAATTTCTTCATCGCTTCTCCTCCTTGTGACTAGGTGATTCGTGTTGCCTCAAGAACTTCTCGTAGTTCTCGAGAGTCTCGTCTTCGGTGCCCCAGTAGGCCTGATACTGGCCGAGCCAGTCCTGCAGGCTGCGGAGCGCCTTGCGATTCAGGGTGAGGTAGTTCGTTCGCCCGATCTTCCGGCGCGTGACCATGTGCGCGTCTTCGAGGACCTTGACGTGCTTGTGAATCGCCGGCAGCGACAGGCCGCGCATCCCCGCCAGGTGACTGATCGAGTACGGCTGGAGGCCGAGCACATAGACGATTGCTCGTCGGTGCTTGCTGGCCAACGCGTCGAAGATCACGTCGAGATCGGCCGTTTCGTCGCTCAGTGTCATTCAAAGACTTAACCTTGAAGTTAATGTTAATGCAAGAGGTCAAGGGTCGTCAAGGCTCGCGAGTGCGGCCTGCTGTGAGCTCCTGCCATGCGTAGATTCCCGCAGCCCGGATCCGTGCCCGCGCGGATGCCGGTCTCCAGGCTCGGAGGAGGAGAGTGTGGTCTACGGCGGGCTCTCGCCGAGGTTCCGCCGATCGCCGAAAGGAGAGCAATGGCGGTTCAGGTGATCACCGTGACGGACGAGGTCACAGGCCTCCGCTGCGCCCAGTGCGACCGGCCCGCGCCGACCGATCCGGACCTCTTGCACACCTGGCGCCACAGCACGCTGATCACCCGTCCCGTGGACGAGTTGATCGTGAAGATGCTCCTGTGCCCGGCCTGCCTCGAGGACGACCACAACGGCGACTTCGAGTCGGAGGCCGGCGACTAGCTCCGTCGACCTACTGGAAGGCGCTCGCCCGCTCGAGCAGCTCCTCGAGGCCTGCCTCGTCCGGGTTGCGCGGCTTTCCGGGATGGATGATCGCCACCTGGCAGGCCTCCGCCGCCTCGACGAGCTCGCGGAAGGTGCCGGCGTCGGGGTCCTTGATGTGCGCCTGCTTGTTCTCGTCGTAGACGAACATCCGGTCGTTGATCGCGGTGCACTCGTTGCAGGTCGAGCAGCGCGTGGTCTCGATCCAGGGCTCGTCCGAGGAGCGCTCCTCGGCGAGCTCCTCCGGCGCGCTCGGGACCGCCTCCGCGACCTCTTCCGGCGCCTCGTCCAGCGCCTCGTCCGGCGCCTCGACCGGCGTGGCCGCCTCTGCGCGCACGCTGTCCAGCTCGCGCTGCCTCTGCTCCTCCCAGGCCACTCTCTCGCGTGCGAGCAGCCGCTCGGCGTGTGAGTTGTGAATCCCGCCCAGCTCCTGCAGGCCGTGCCAGAGCTCGCGGCACCGGCGGGCGGCCTGCATCAGCTTCGCGTCGACGATCAGCCGGTGCAGCACGTCGTGCTCGTCGACCACGTTCACGTGCGGGATCCGCTCGCCCAGGTCCTTCGGGTCGAGCGCCAGCCACTCGTCGACCGGGATCGTGTTCCCGTTCCACCGCGACCGCGGGATCCGCGCGAAGTGCCGTGCGTAGCGCCGGTCGCAGACGATGAAGTCGACGATCGTGAAGGCGACCTGCTCCCTGACGCGCTGCAGCGCCTCGTCCGCGTACTCGAGCTCCTCGATCGGCCAGTCGAGCTCGGGCTGCGGGTTGTCCTCGAGCGAGAAGCGCGAGGCCCAGTCCGGTCCGGCCGTCGGGTCGTAGGTGAACGCGACGAACGCTCGCGACTCCATCGCCGCCGCCGAGGTGAGATAGGGCGGCAGGTCGCCCGCCGGGGCCGCCGAGCCGGAGAAGACGCTGAAGAGCGCCGGGCCGGCGTACCCGAGCCCGTCCAGCAGCCGGCCGCGCAGCTGGTAGAGGTTCGAGCTGGTCGTCTGCAGGATGAAGACGTCGTGCAGACCCATCGCGGTGCTGGCGAGCCGCACGCTGCGCATGCCGAAGCCGAAGTGGCCGGCGCCGAGCGACGACTCCTCCAGCACGTCCTCCGTCTGCACGAGCACCTTCACCGGCAGGTCCGAGGACAGCACCTCGATCAAGACCACGCTCTCGGTCGCGTCCGTGTGCCCGGCGTCGATGCAGACGAGGTAGTCCGGGAACAGCGCCAGGTCGTCGGGCGTGAGCGCGTCCTCGCTGAACCCGTCGAAGAACGGGTCGTGCCTGGGCTCGACGTAGCGGCCGTCGGCCTCGAGCTCGGCGATCGACATCGCCCTCACGAACTCGACCACCTCGGGCAGCCGCTCGCCGAACGCCTTCACCGTCTCCGCGCAGCTCGAGAAGCGGTACTCGTAGGGCGGCTCCGCCGCCTGCACGAGACCGGCCCCGGCGGGAGGCTCGAAGAAGCGCTGACGTCTCAGCACGTCGAGGGCCCACTCGATCCGCTCTCGCCGGCCGGCGGGCAGCTCGTCCTTCGGCGCGCTCTTGCCGAGCAGCCGCGACATCGCGTCGAAGTCGAACTGGTCCTGGTGCACGTTGCCGACGGCAGCCCTCAGGCTCTCCGGCCGGCGCCCGCTCTCGGAGTGGACGAAGGCCGCCCGCAGGATGTCGGAGAGCGCCTGGACGAGCCGGTTCACCTCCTCGTGGAATCGACGCGCCTTCTGCTGCTGCGTCGTGCGCCACGCGTGCGCGACGAGGCGCGCCGCCACCTCGTGATCGCAGTCGACGACCTCGCCGTCGTGCTTCAGCTGGGCGCCCGTGTGGGAGAGGACCTGCTCGACGCTCTCGTCGCCGTCCGTGGCCAGGCCCGCCGCGGCCTGCTCCCACAGGTCGGAGAGCATGCCCCCGGCGCCGCCGTGGACGAGCGAACGCAGCTCGTGCTCGAGACGCAGCACCTGCCTGCGCAGCCGCTCCCCCTCGATCCCGCGCGGCGCGACCTCCTGCAGGACGTCGTCGACGACCGACGACAGCGACCGCACGACACCGCCGTCGGCCGCACCCTCGACGAGGACGACCGGGAAGTCGTACCGAAGGCGCGACAGGTCGCGGTAGCCGGCGAGGAGCGCAGGCCGGAACGTCCCTTCCTCGATCGGCTCGAGCTCGTCACCCGACCGGCTCCCGGTCAGGTGGAAGACGGTCTGCCCCTGGAAGGTCCCGGCGGCCTCCGTCGTCTGCGACTCGCTCGTCAACGGGCCTCCCCGATCACGCGACCGCCTGCTCCTCGGCGCTCTCGTCCGGCCAGACGGTGAACTTGTCGAGCTCGGCCTCGAGGCCCGCGCGGATGCGCTCGGCCGGCCGTGCCTGGCCCGCCTTGCGCAGGTCCTCGTAGCACGGGACGTCCGGGTTGCGATACAGGATCCCGACCGGGACCGCGTCGACCGACGAGGCGATCTCGCGCGCGCGGTCGATGTCGAGCGGGTCGTGCTCGCGCTGGTTCTTGTAGATCCGCGTCAGCTCGGGGCTGAGCTGCAGGCCGTTCTCGTGGGTCAGGAGCAGCGTCTTCGACGGATCCTGCAGCCAGGGCTCGAGCAACTTCGGCAGGAACTCCGGGCAGCGCTGGATGATCCGCACGAACGAGAAGCCCCTGTGCCGGAAGGCCGCGGCGACGATGTCGTAGAGCACCTCCGGGATCCAGTCCACCGCCTGCGCGACGAAGGAGGCGTTCTGCACCCCGAGCGTGACGCTGAGCGGGTTGAGCGCCTCGAGCTCCGTTCCCCGCGGCGTCGTGTTGCTCTTGAGCCCCCTCGGCGAGGTCGGCGAGGCCTGCTTCTTGGTGAGCCCGTACACGTAGTTGTCGTGCAGGATCACCGTCAGGTTCATGTTGTAACGGATCGCGTGGATCCAGTGGGCCGCACCGATGCTGCAGCAGTCGCCGTCGCCGGTGTTGACGAACACGTGGAGGTCGGGCCGCGCCATCTTGACCCCCTCGGCGATCGGGAACGCACGCCCGTGGATCCCGTGGAAGCCGTACGTCCGCATGTAGTGGGGGAAGCGGCTCGAGCAGCCGATCCCCGACACGAACACCGTGCGCTCCGGGCTCAGGTCCTCGTCGCGGCAGAGCCGCTGCACGGCCGTGAGGATGGCGTTGTCGCCACAGCCGTTGCACCAGCGCGGGACGCCTCCCTGGTAGTCCTCGAGGCTGTGGTGCTCCTCGTGGAGCCGGATCAGGCACTGCGTGACGGGGATCGTCATGGCCCTTCCTCTCGCTCGAGTCGCTCACGGACGACGCTGCAGATGGTTCTGGGCTTGATCGGCTCGCCACGCGCCTCGCTCCAGCAGTCGACGTCGACGAGGTAGCGCGAGCGGAGCATCATCGCGAGCGGCGAGTAGCGCCGGTTGTCGTCGTCGACGAGCTCGTCCTCGAGGCGGTCCGACCAGTTGCCCTCGACCGTCAGCACCTGCCGGAAGCCCTGCATGAGCTCCTTGATCCCGGGCGGCAGCGGCTGCAGGAAGCGCAGGTGCACCGACGAGACGCGGAGCCCCTCGCCGCGCAGGCGCTCGACCGCCTCCTCGATCGCGCCCTTCGTGCTGCCCCAGCCGACGATCAGCAGGTCGCCGTCCGGGTCGCCGAAGACGGGCGGCGGCCTCAGCGTCTTCTGCAGTGCGACGAGCTTCAGGCTGCGGTGGCGCAGGCCTTCCTCGTTGCTCGCGGCGTCGTAGGCCACGCGGCTGTCCCGGTCGTGCGCGAGGCCGGTGAGCGTGTGCATGCCCCCCGGCTGGCCGGGGACGAAGCGCCTCGCGACGCCGGTGACGGGATCCCAGTCGTAGGGCCGCGCCCCCTCGGGCACGGGCGCCTGGTCGACGGGCGGGGCAAGCCAGTCCTCGCTGAACACCGGCCGCGGGAACGGCTGCTGGGCGGTGGCCAGGCTCGCGTCCGAGAGCACGACCACGACGATGTTGAACGACTCGGCGATCTTGCGCGCGGTGATCACCGAGTAGAAGCAGTCCTCGATGCCGCTCGCCGCGATCACGACCTTCGGGGCATCGCCGTGGCTCCCGAAGATGGCGGCCAGCAGGTCGCCCTGCTCGACCTTCGTCGGCTGGCCGGTGCTCGGCCCGCCGCGCTGGACGTTGACCACGACGAGCGGGATCTCCGCCATCGTGGCGAGCCCGATCGCCTCCTGCTTCAGCGAGTAGCCCGGGCCCGAGGTGATCGTGACCGCGCACTTGCCCGCGTAGGACGCGCCGATCGCGAACGAGCACGCGGCGATCTCGTCCTCGGCCTGGTGGACGATCCCGCCGGCGCGCTCGAACATCTCGCTCAGGTAGTGCGAGGCGGAGGTGGCGGGCGTGATCGGGTACATCGCACAGATGTCCATGCCGGAGGCGAGCACGCCGAGCGCGAGCGCGGTGTTGCCGTTGACGACGATCTGCGGCTCCTTCGGGCGCTCGGCGGGGATCTCGTAGCGGAAGTCGAGGTTCTCCTCCGCCCAGGCCCAGCCGGCATCGAGGAGCTGCACGTTCTGCCTGATCACCTGCTCGTCCTTCTTGCCGAACACGATCCCGATCTGCTCGCGCGCGAGGCGCAGGTCGAGGCTGTAGAGGTTGCAGAGGATGCCGAGCACGAACATGTTCTTGCCGCGCCGCGGATCGGCCACGAGCTTGCGGCACTCGACGTCCATCGGAATCTCGATCACGCGGAAGCCGGCCTCGACGAGACTCTCGACCGTCTCGACATAGGAGGCGGCGAGCTTCGGGTCGCCGTGCTCCCGCCACATGCTCTCGAGCAGGATCGTGGCGCCCGGCTTGAACTCGCCCGCCCCGACGCGGCCGAGCAGCACCTGCTCGTTGAACGCGACCGCGAGGTCGGTCTCGTCGCCGCCGTTCGTGACGCGGCGCTGCCCGATCCGGATGCGGACCCCGCTCGCCCCGGCGACGCTGCGCGCCGGCGGCTGGATCTCCGCAGGGATGATCTCCACGGTCCAGATCCCGTTGCCCATCTTCGCGGCGATCGCGCCGAGCGACTGGCCGCAACGCTGCGCACCCTCGCCCGAGTCGCTGACCACCTCGACGATGTGCTCGCCGAGCGTGACCGCGTCCTTCCTGCTGACGGGCGGCCGGTCCTGCTCCATCCGTGCCGGATCGGACTCTCGTGTCACCAGGTCGCTCATGGTCGGCCCCCGCCCGTCGTCGTCTCCATCCCGCTCACGCGCGCGTAGTTGTGCTCGTCGAGATCGATCCCGAAGCGCTTGCCGAGGCTGCCGCTGCGCTCGGGCAGGTAGACGACGTCGGTGTCGCGCAGCCCGAGGTACGCCTTCATCGCGCCCGCCGCCTTGCGCCCGGCGCCCATCGCCTCGATCACCGTCGCAGCGCCCGTGACGATGTCGCCGCCCGCCCAGACGCCCGCGATCGAGGTGGCGAGGCTCTCGTCGGTGACGATGTAGCCGCGCTCGCCGAGCCGCAGCGACGAGGTCTGGCCGAGGATCGGGTTGGCGTTCGTCCCGATCGCGTAGACGACCATGTCGACGTCGATCTCGAACTCGCTGCCGGGCACAGGCACCGGCCGGCGCCGGCCCGACTCGTCCGGCTCGCCGAGCTCCATGCTCTGGCAACGCAGGCCGCACACGTTGTTGTCCCCGTCGCCGAGGATCTCCACCGGGCTCGTCAGCCAGTGGAACTCGATCCCCTCCTCCTCGGCGTGATGGACCTCTTCGGCCCGCGCGGGCGCCTCGTTGCTCGTCCGCCGGTAGACGCAGTAGACCGTCTCCGCGCCGAGGCGCAGGCAGACGCGCATCGCGTCCATGGCGGTGTTGCCGGCGCCGATCACGGCGACGCGCTTCCCGGGCTGCAGCGGCGTGTCGTAGCTCGGGAAGTCCCGCGCCCGCATCAGGTTGCAGCGGGTGAGCAGCTCGTTCGCCGAGAGCACGCCCGCGAGCGACTCGCCCGGGATGCCCATGAAGCTCGGGTAGCCCGCGCCGGTGCCGATGAAGACCGCGTGGTAGCCCATCTCGCTGAGCAGCTGCTCGACGGTGAAGAGCCGGCCGACGAGCGTGTTGCACTCGAACGTGATCCCGAGCTGCCTCAGCTTGTCGATCTCCGCGTCGATCACCTCGTTCGGCAGGCGGAAGTCCGGGATGCCGTACTTGAGGACGCCGCCGGGCTCGTGGAAGACCTCGTAGACGGTCACGTCGCAGCCGGCCTTGGCCATGTCGGCGGCGCAGGCCATGCCGGCCGGGCCCGACCCGACGATCGCGACGCGGAACGCGCTCGGCTCGACGTAGGCGACGCTCTGCCAGCCCTCGGCGATCGCCATGTCGCCGACGAACCGCTCGAGCCGGCCGATCGCCACCGGCTCGAGTGTGTCGCCGACCGTGCAGACGCCCTCGCACTGTGACTCCTGCGGGCAGACCCGGCCGCAGATCGCCGGCAGCAGGTTCGTGTCGGTGATCGTCTCGTAGGCGCCGTGGAGGTTCTTCTCGGTGAGCTTCAGGATGAAGCCCGGGATGTCGATCTCCACGGGGCAGCCGCGGATGCACGGCTCGTCGGGGCAGAACAGGCATCGCTCCGCCTCGCGCAGCGCGTCGTCGAGCGTGTAGCCGCAGGCGACCTCCGCGAAGTTGGTCGCCCGGACGTGGGGGTCCTGCTCCGGCATCGGCGTCCGCTCCTGCGGAATCGTCCGGATCGTCTTCTTGGGCGCCATCAGCGATCCGCCGCCGGCCGCGCGCCGATGCGAGGCTCCGGCTCGGGCGCTGACTCGGCCTCCGCCCGGATGCGGCAGCTCTCCTGCCAGCGCTCGAGGGCGTCCGTCTCGCTCGCCTTGAAGCGTCGCAGGCGCACCATCAGGTCGTCGAAATCGACCGCGTGGCCGTCGAAATCCGGTCCGTCGACGCAGGCGAACTTCACCTGGTCGCCCACCTTGACGCGGCAGCCGCCGCACATGCCGGTGCCGTCGACCATCACCGGGTTGAGGCTCACGAGCGTCCTGATCCCGTGCGGGCGCGTGGTCTCCGCACAGAACTTCATCATGATCGGCGGGCCGATCGCGACCAGTTCGTCGATGTCGGAGTGGTGGGCGATCGCGTGCTCGATCCCCGCGGTCACGAGCCCCTTGATCCCCTCCGAGCCGTCGTCGGTGCAGACGATGAACTCGTCGCAGACCGCGCGGAACTCGTCCTCCCAGAACATGAGCTCCTTGCTCCGGAAGCCGATCACGCCGATCACGTACGCACCGCTCTGCTTGTAGGCGCGCGCCTGGGGATAGACGGGGGCGACACCGAGGCCGCCGCCGACGCAGACGACCTTCCGCGCGTGCCCGATGTGGCTCGGGATGCCCATCGGCCCGACGAGCGCGTAGAGGCTCGTGCCGACCTGGCAGCGCTCCTGCATCTCCGTCGTCGTCTTCCCGACCGCCTGGACGACCAGGGTGACCGTACCCCTGTCGGGGTCGAAGTCGGCGAGGGTGAGCGGGATGCGCTCGCCGTGCTCGTGCTCCATCACGATCACGAACTGGCCGGGCCTGGCGGCCTTCGCCATCAGCGGGTGGCGAATCTCGAGCAGGTAGGTGACGTCGGAGAAGTCCTCCCGTCGAACGATCTCGAACTGCGACGTCTGGCGCGGTTCGGGCACCGGGTGTTCGAGCGACCGGTTGCCGCGGATGCGGTCGCGGTCGCCGGCTTCCGCCCGTACCGCCTTCGTGATCCGGAGGGAGAGCGTCGAGGGCGCGCAGGGGATCTGCGCTGCGGCGGTGCGGAGCGAGACGCCTGCAGCGATCCGCTCCCGCGCCGCGGCCACCTGGTCGTCGGTGATCCGCTTCTCGAACAGCGCCATATCTCCCGTCGAACATACGACTGTTCGACGCTGCGTTCGTCCGCAATATCTACTGTTCGACGTCTATCTTTCGGGGGATCCGGCGATAGGCTTTTCTTGGACTCCCAGCGTCGAACGTTCGACGGAAGTGCGGGCCTTCTGATCCCAAAGATCGTAGATCGCGCTCTTGCCGTCTCGCGTGAAGACGCTCGTTGCTAGGGTCCGCCGGCCGTGGCGACGAACGAGCGCAAACGCTGGCTCGGCCTCGTCGCGCTGACGATCGGCGTGGCGATGATCATCGTCGACGCGACGATCGTCAATGTCGCGATCCCGTCGATCATCCGCGACCTCGGGATCGGGATCACCCAGGCCGAGTGGGCGAACTCGATCTACTCGCTGGTCTTCGCCGCGCTCCTGATCAGCGTCGGCCGCGTCGGCGACGTCACCGGCCGCCGCCGCGTGTTCGTCTGGGGGCTCGTCGTCTTCCTCGCGGCCAGCCTGATCACCGCCCTGGCGCCCTCGGGCACGATCCTCCTGCTGGGCCGCTTCCTCCAGGGGGTTGGCGGAGCGCTGATCCTCCCGTCGACGCTCTCGATCGTGAACGCGACCTTCCGCGGGCGCGAGCGGGCGATCGCATTCGGGATCTGGGGCTCGGTGATCGGCGGGATGGCCGCGCTCGGCCCGCTCGCCGGCGGCTGGTTCGTCACCAATCTGAGCTGGCGCTGGGCGTTCTACGTCAACCTTCCGATCGGCGCGCTCGCGCTCGCCGGGGCCTTCCTCTTCGTCGACGAGAGCCGCGACCCCGACGCGCGTCCGGGCTGGGACCCGCCGGGCGTCCTGCTGTCGACGATGGGCTTCCTCGGCGTCGTCTTCGGGCTGATCGAGGGGCAGACCTACGGCTGGTGGACCGCCCAGCAGGACTTCCTCGGCCTCTCCCCCGGTGGGCTGTCGGTGATCCCGTTCGCGTTCGCGCTCGGCGTGCTCTCCCTCGCAGGGTTCGTCCTCGTCGAGCAGCGGCGGGCGCTGGCGGGGCGCCCGGTGCTCGTCGACTTCTCGCTCTTCCGGATCCCGACCTTCCGCTACGGGAACGTCGCCGTCCTGATCGTCGGGCTCGGCGAGCTCGGCCTCGTGTTCGTGATTCCGCTCTTCCTGCAGTCGGTGCTCGGGCTGTCGGCCTTCGACACCGGGCTCGTGCTGACCGCCCTCGCCGGAGGAGCGTTCCTCGCGGGCGGGCTCGCGGCGCTGCTCACCCGTCACATCGGACCGCATCGGGTCGTGCAGCTCGGTCTCGCGATCGAGGTCGTCGGGATCGTCGCCGTCGGCCTCACGTTCTCCGCCGACCGCCCGGCCTGGGCGTTCTGCCCGCAGCTCTTCGTCTACGGGATCGGGGTCGGCTTCGCGACCGCGCAGCTGACGAGCCTCATCCTCGCCGACGTGCCCCGCGCCCAGTCCGGTGAGGGATCGGGGATCCAGAGCACCTCGAGGCAGGTCGGCTCGGCGCTCGGCATCGCGATCCTCGGCACCGCGCTCACGACCGGGCTCGCCTCCGGCACGCGCGCCGGCCTCGAGGCGGTCCCGTCGATCCCGCCCTCACAGCGCGCGGCGATCACGGCCGCCGTGGAGCAGAGCGGCGGAGCGGTGCTGCCCGCCTTCCGCCGCTCGCCGCAGCTTCAGCCCGCGGTCGCACCGGTCGAGGAGGCGTTCGTCGCGAGCGCGCGACGGGCCGCGTTCATCGCCGCCGCGTTCGTCCTCGTCGGGCTTGCCGCCGCCTTCCGGCTGCGACCCGGCCGGCAGGACGAGCTCATCTAGAGGCTTGATGCGCATTAGCCGTGGTCGCGGATGCCCAATACACATCAGGCCTCTAGGCGTCGGCGACGATCACGGGAGTGTGATCGGGCACCGTGGCGTAGAGGGTGCGCATCACGTCGGTGGGGACGTGCACGCAGCCGTGGCTCGCCCACGGGCCGAGGTTGGAGCCGCGCCCGAACGCGCTCGCGGGCTCGGCCGAGTCGTCGTGCAGGAAGTCGTTGTCGTGGAAGTACATCGCCCACGCGACGTGCGCCGGCGGGTAGTAGTAGGCGCTGCCCCTCGGCCACGGCGAGACGAAGGTGTACGGGCTGCGCCGCCAGGCGACGTCGTAGCTGCCGACCGGGGTCGGCAGCGCGGGCCGGCCGGTCGTGACCGGAGTCCTCAGCACGACGTTGCCGTCCCTGTACAGCGTGAGCGACTGCTCGCCGAGCCTGACCACGACCGCGAGCGCGCCCATCGCCCGCGGCGACGTCCGGGTGACCGGCACCGCCAGCGGCGTGCGCGAGGCGTTCAGGAGCTGACGGGTGATCGCGGACTCGAGCAGCGCCCGGCGGACCGCGACCGCCGGCCGCATCGGCACGACGACCGCCCTGGTGCCGACGAGCTCGACGCTCCCCGATTGCTGCGGACGCGCGAGCAGGCGGCCGACCCGGGCCACGTAGCTCCTGACCTTCGTCGCGTCGACCGTGACGCGCACCGAAACCCGCGTCGCGGCCGACGCGATCGCGCCGTCGACCGCTCCGGCGACGTCCGCCCGGGCTCCGAACTGCTGCGGCGTCGCCCTCCACCGCTTGCCGCGGTAGTCCAGGTGGAGCGGCCGGGCAAACACAGCGCGCACCTTCGCGACCGCGGCGGCGGGCGTCAGATTGCCGACGCCCACGCCGAGAATCGTCGTCCCGGGCGCCAGGCGCGGAACGGATGTCGCAAAGGACTGGTCATCGCCCAGCGCCTGCCCCGCGTCGGTGACGACGACGAGGCGGAAGTGGTAGGTGACGCCGGGCGCGAGGCCCGAGATCGCCGCCGACAGGGGCCTGGCGCCGCTCTGCGCGGGGAGCGGGATCGGCGGCGTGCAGGAGCCGTAGGCCTCCGAGGCGCCGTACTCGAACGCGGCCTCGCCCGCGCCGCCGAGCGTGTCGATGCTGCCGAGCAGCGTCGCGGAGGCCCGGCTCACCGCAGCGGCGGCAGGCAAGGGATACGTCACGAGCGGGCTCCCGGTGGCCGGCGCCCCGGCCGGGATCGTCTCCGGCACACACGGCGACGCCTCGGCCGCGCGGCCTGCCGGCGTGGCGGCGGTCGCGCCCACGGCGAGCGCCAGGCCGGCACCGGCGAGGATCGTCAGCGTCACCCGACCACGGAAGCGCATCATCCGAAGTGTAGGCACCGCTAGCAGACGCGGCCGCGCGTGATCCGCCCGAGATCGGAGCGTTCAGCCGGCGGCGATGCTTGCCGCGGCCGTGACGGGATCCTGCTCGAGGTAGCGGGCGCCGACAGCCCCGGCGATGCGCGGGCTCGCGCCGCCGCCCGCCAGCACGAGCGGCGCGAGGCCGGCGACCTCCGCGAGGCCGTCGCGGCAGTCCGCGACCTGCTGCGGAAGAGCGGCTGTGAGGACGACGAGCGCCGGTCGGAGCAGGCGGGCAGTCTCTGTGATCGTGGCGAGGGGCGTGTCAGGCCCGAGGAAGGCGATCCGCCAGCCCTGGCCTCGGAGGGCGAGCCCGAAGCAGATCAGCCCGAGATCGTGCTGGTCGCCGGGAAGGCACGCGAGAAGCGCGAGCGGACCGTTCCCGCCGCCCCACCCGCGGGCGAGACCGAGCAGGCGGCCGCGCAGGAACGCGCTCGCGAAGTGCTCCTGGGCGATTGATGCCTCGCCGCGCAGCCAGCGCTCACCGAGCTCGTGGAGGTAGGGGAGCACGGCATCGCGGAGCACGGTCTCGAGCGCGAAAGTGGCCAGCAGCCGGTCGAGGGCGGCCTGGGCGCCGGCCTCGTCGAACCGGTCGAGCGCCGTGCGCAGGTGATCGCCGATCGCGCCTGGAGCCGGTCGGTCTCCGCGGTCGGGCCCGGCCAGGGCGAGCCGCGCGGCCTCGGCGGCCGAGACACCCGCATCGAGGTGCCCGAGCATGCGCAGCACGCGCCGCTCGTCCTCGTCTCCGTAGAGCCTGAAGCCCCCTGCCGTTCGCGTCGGAAAGAGCAGGCCGTAGCGGCGCTCCCAGGCGCGAAGGAGCTCCGCGCTGACGCCCACGCGGCGGCTCAGCTCCCCGATTCGTAGCGGGCCGGGATGGCTGTCGCGGTTCTCCATGGAGGCAGGATACCGAAACACTGGACAAACGTTTGACACCTGAGCCCAGTGCCGGTACTCTACCTATACAAAACCTGTACAGAAAGGGAGATATGTCCGATCACCACTCCATCAGTTCGCGGGCGAGCACAGCAGGGGCGGTGTCGCGCGAGACCACGTCTCGGATGCTCCTCCTCCTCGCCGCCGGGATCTCGTTCGTGCTCTCCGTCTCGCTCTGGTTCGCGGGCAACGAGCTCCAGGGCATCTTCGTCGGGCTCTGGGTCCCCTCGATCCTCGCGCTCGGCTCGATCGTCCTGCCGAGGGGTGGGGCGCGATGAGCAACGTCGGGCTGTTCGCAGCCGGAACCTTCGTGACGCTCATCGTCGCGGCCGCGATCACCCTGATCGTGTGGGGGACGATCCTCGAGCGGCGCGACGAGAAGGCGCGCCTGACCACGCCGAGAGCGGTGCCCGAGGAACCGGCTGGCTTCCTCGACGCGGCGTAGGCGCTAGATGGCTGATCGGCAATTCCTCGCCGCGCGGCTGGTGGCTGAGACACATCGCCGGCTGGCGCCGCCCGCCCTCACCCGTATTCCCGATACGCGCTCGGACGGGCGGCACCCCCGACTTGGTCTCAGCCATCCCCGCACCGACGGCAATTACCGATCAACCATCTAGGCGTGAATCGCCTGCGCGAGCACCACGAGGATCAGCACCGAGCGCGACGTCCAGAGCGCGGTGCGGAGCCAGTTCGTCCGAACCAGCCTCGACGCCGCCCGCGCGTCGAAGCCGCCGCTCAGCCGGTTGTGCGCGGGCACCTGCAGAAGCGCGGTGGAGAGCCAGACCGGAAGCAGGAGGATCGCCCCAAGCACGAGCAGGCCCGGCTCGACACCGACGGGCGTGTCGACGAGCAGCAGCACGGCGGTCACGGCCTCGACCGACATCGCCACCCCGACAACGGGCGTGATCCGGCGCTGGTGCTCCCGCTCGTACTCCCGGAACCCGTCGCGCCCGACGAGCGCGAACAACGGGTAGTGGACAGCCTGGACGATCCAGATCGCACCCGTCATGAAGAGGGTCGCGGCGGCCTGGCCGAGCAGCAGGATCACGCTCATGCAGCTTCTCGCAATCCGGCCGGCACGCAGGCATTGTCATCGACGGACCAGGCCTGTGCGGGCTACGCTCGCCGGATGGCTCTCACAACGGCACGAGCGCGCGGCCCATTCGGCGCCGAGCAGGTCAAGGCATTCCTCGACGCGTCGGTGATTCCGATCAGGGTGGCGGTCGTCGCCCGCTCCGGCTGGCCGGTCGTCGTCTCGCTCTGGTTCGCCCGCGACGGCGAGGAGCTCGTCTGCGCGACCCAGGCGTCGAGCCCGATCGTCGCCGCGCTCGCGCACGACGACCGGTGCGCCTTCGAGGTCGCCGGCTGCGAGCCGCCCTACCGCGGCGTGCGCGGCCGGGCGAAGGTCACCGTCGAGCCCGACGAGGAGCTGCGGACGCTGCGCCGGCTCGTCGAGCGCTACCTAGGCTCGACCGACGGCACGTTCGCCGCGTGGCTGCTCGGCCGCACGACACCCGAGGTGGTGCTGCGCCTCGACCCGGTCGACGTCTCGAGCTGGGACTACAGCGAGCGCATGGCCGGCTGATGCCCGTCTTCGAGCGCACCCACCGCCTGCCGTTCCCGCTCGAGGAGGTGTTCCCGTTCTTCGCCGAGCCGGCCAACCTGGAGCAGCTGACGCCGACCTGGATGCGCTTCCGGCTGCTCGAGGCCCCTGCTGCCGTCGAGCGCGGGTCCCGTTTGCGCTACCGGATGGCGCCGTTCGGCCTCCCGGTCACCTGGGTCGCCGAGATCTCCCGCTGGGAGCCGCCGTACGCGTTCGCCGACGTCCAGCTGCAGGGGCCGTACCGGCAGTGGGAGCACACGCACTCGTTCGCCGAGAGCGACGGCGGGACCGAGGTCTCCGACCGGATCGTCTACCGCCTCCCGGGCGGCTCTGTCGGAGCGGTCGCGGACCGGCTCGGGCACCGGGCGATGCTGTCTCGCATGTTCGACTACCGCTCGAAGCGGCTCAGCGGGCTGCTCGGCGCCCGGTCAGGGGTTTAGCGCCGCCTCCATGCCGGCGTTGGACTTCGCGCCGACGCCGTTGAAGATGCGCTCATGACCGCCTTCGCTGCGTGCGTGCGAACGGCTACCATCCTCGCATGCTGGCCCGCCTGGGGATCCGCCTTCTCGCCTCGCTCGCGGGCATCCTGATCGGGATCGTCCTCTCGGTGGGCCTGCTCGGCGGGTTCACGGCCACCACGAGGGCGATCGTCGTGTCGACACTCCTGTTCTGGGTCGTGCACGTCGTCGTGAACTTCATCGCCCTGCGGATCCTGATCCGCCAGCCGTCGGTGGCGACGGCCGGCCTGCTCGCGCTCGCCTCGACGATCGTGGCGCTGATCATCGTCAACCTCGTGGTCTCCGGGCTGACGATTCACGGCGCGAGCACCTATGTGCTCGCCACGCTGATCATCTGGATCGCGACCGCGGTCAGCGACATGGTCGGCCGCCGCAAGATCCGCGCGCGGCGCCGCGCCTAGCGGTTAGGCCAGCAGGTGGCCCAGCACGAGCGCGAGCAGGTTCATCGCGAAGATCGCGAAGCTGACTGACGTCAGGAACGCCGTCGCGAGCACGAGCGCGTGGGTGTTCTGGTCGAGTCGCATAGCCGCAGTGGAGAGAGAAAGAGCCGGGCCCGCCGCCGGGCCCGGCCCGTCTGCTTGGGACGACCCCCGCCGCATCGGGGCCGTCCCTGTCTTCGAAACTCCTGCCCGCTCCCGCCGCATCGGAGCAGGCAAGTGAGTTGTAGATCGCGGCGGCCACTTCACGGATCACCCGCAAGGTGGTTCATCTCTCTACTTCACCCGTCGCGCATCGCGCGCAGCGCCTCGACGGCCTCGTCGACCGACCAGCAGATCTGTCCGGCCGAGAGGATCGCGCCCGAGACGAACAGGTTGAGCCCGTCGCCCGGCACGGCGCCGCGGCGGCGCTGGGCGCGCAGGTCGGTGACGATGCCGACGATCCCCTTGTAGCGGGGATCGCCGGACTCGATGAGTTGCGCGAACATGCCGATCTCGCAGGCGGTGCCGTCGTCCACCGACGTGCCGTCGAGCCAGGCGACGAGGGCGTTCGCGCCGCGCACGCCCTCGGCGTCGACGGTGTAGACCGCCTCGGGTGTGAGGGGGCCGAGCTCCCGGAACTGCTCGTGGGGGACGAAGCAGTCGAAGCCCTCCGCGCGCAGCCGTGCGGCGAGACCGTCGATCCAGGCGCGCTCCGCCTCGGCGAAGAGCGGCCCTGCGAGGTAGAGGCGCATTTCCGCGATGCTACTCGCCGTGATCCGCGTCGGCACCTGCTCGTGGGCGGACGAGACCCTGACGAAGGTCTGGTACCCGCCGTCGGTCAAATCCGGCGAGGCCCGGCTGCGCTACTACGCCGACCACTTCGACACGGTCGAGGTGAATTCGACCTACTACCGCCTGCCCGACCCGGGCATGGTGGGCGGCTGGGCCGAGCGAACGCCGCCCGGCTTCGTGATGCACGTGAAGGCGTTCGGGCTGATGACCCGCCACCCGGTGCGGCTCGAGCAGCTGCCACCCGACCTGCGCGAGGCCGCCGCGACGGACGAGCGCGGCCGCGTCGACCATCCCTCCGAGGAGCTGCGCGCCGAGGTCTTCCGCCGCTTCGCCGCGGCGCTCGAGCCGCTGCGCCTCACCGGCCGCCTCGGCGGGATCCTGCTCCAGTTCCCGCCCTACATCGTCTTCCGCCCCTCCTCGTTCGCCTACATCGAGTGGGCGCAGGCCCAGCTCGCCGGCCACGAGCTGCTGATCGAGTTCCGCCACCGAAGCTGGCTTGAGGAGGCGAACCGCGCCGAGACGCTCGCGTTCCTCGAGCGGCGCGGACTCACCTATGTGATCGCCGACGCGCCGCCCTCGATCCTCCCCACGCTCGCCGCCCGCACCACCGAGACCGGGTACGTGCGCTTCCACGGCCGCAATGCCGGAACGTGGTTCAAGCGCACGCGCAGCGCCGCCGAGCGCTTCGACCACCTCTACTCCGAGGACGAGCTCCGGGAGTGGGTGCCGCAGCTGCGCGCGCTCGCCGAGGAGGCCGAGGTCGTCTACGCGATGTTCAACAACAACGGCCGCTCGCAGATCCCGGGCCCGCCCGGGCTGCTCGGGGACCCGCAGGAGGAGACCGTCGCGCAGGCGCCGACGAACGCGGGGATGCTGCAGGCGCTCCTACAGGCCTGAGAACCGGCCCCGGTGGAAGATCAGCGGCTCGCCCTCGCCGAGCACTGCGTCCACCACCCGGCCGATGAAGATCGTGTGGTCGCCGCCCTCGTAGGTCCGCTCGAGCTCGCACTCCAGCGAGGCGAGCGCCGCGTCCAGGATCGGCGCGCCGGTCGACCCGAGCCGGTGCGGGACGCCGGCGAACTTGTCGTCGGCCCTGGCCGCGAACGAACGGCAGAGCGCCTCGTTCTCGGCCCCCGCGCGGATGATGTTGATCGCGAAGGTGCGGGCGGCGAGCATCCGCGGGTGGGTGTTCGCCGCGCGGTCGAGGCAGACGAGCATCAGCGGCGGCTCGAGGCTGAGGCTGGCGACCGCGTTCGCGGTGCAGCCGAACACGCCGTCCGCGGCACTCGTCGTGACGATCGTGACGCCGGTGACGAAGGCGCCCGCGACCTCGCGCAGCCGCTCCGGCGAGACGCTGGGAAGCATCGGCCGATCGTACTCACTACTCTCTGCGCGGATGGGAGAGCTCGTCCTGATCACCGGCGGCGCGGGCTTCATCGGCTCGCACGTCGCCGACACGCTGCTCGCGCGCGGCGACCGCGTGCGCGCGCTCGACAACCTCACCGCGCAGGTGCACGAGGGCGGCGCCCGCCCCGACTACCTGAGCCCGGAGGTCGAGCTCGTCACGGGCGACGTGCGCGACGCGGACACGGTCCGGGGCGCGCTCGCCGGCGTGGACGCGGTCGTCCACCTCGCCGCGCGCGTCGGCGTCGGCCAGAGCATGTACGAGCTGGCCGAGTACACCTCGACGAACGAGCTGGGCACCGCGGTGCTCTGCGAGGCTCTGCTCGAGCGGCCGGTGCGCAAGCTGCTCGTCGCCTCCAGCATGAGCGTCTACGGCGAGGGAACCGGCGGCGCGCGCTCCCGCGAGCAGCTGGAGCGAGGCGAGTGGGAGCCGCCGGGCGGCCTCACCCCGCTGCCGACGCCCGAGACGAAGCAGCCCGAGCTCGCCTCGGTGTACGCGCTCTCGAAGTTCCAGCAGGAGCGGCTCTGCCTCCTCTTCGGCACGGCCTACGGCGTCCCCGCGGTCGCCCTTCGCCTCTTCAACACCTACGGGCCGCGCCAGGCGCTCTCGAACCCCTACACCGGCGTGCTCGCGATCTTCGCCTCACGCCTGCTGAACGGGCGCCCGCCGCTGATCTTCGAGGACGGGCTGCAGCGGCGCGACTTCGTCTCGGTCCACGACGTCACCGCAGCGTTCACGCTCGCGCTCGACTCGCCCGCCGCGGACGGCCGCGTGCTCAACGTCGGCAGCGGCTCCAGCGTCACGGTGCTCGAGCTGGCCGAGCGGCTCGCGGCCGTGATGGCCGTGGACGTGCGCCCGGAGGCCACGGGACGCTACCGGGTCGGAGACATCCGCCACTGCTTCGCCGACATCTCACTCGCGCGCGAGCTGCTCGGGTACGAGCCGCGGGTCGAGCTGGAGCAGGGCGTGGCCGAGCTCGTCGAGTGGCTCTCGGGCCAACCGGCAGTCGACCGGGTCGACGCCGCTGCCGAGGAGCTGTCCTCGCGCGGCCTGACGCTTTAGAGTCGAGCCGTGAGGGCGAGAGCGCGCGTCGTCGTGATCGGAGGCGGGGTCGGGGGCTGCGCGATCCTCTACTGGCTGACGAAGCTCGGCTGGTCGGACGCCGTGCTCGTCGAGCGCGCCGACCTCACGTCGGGCTCGACCTTCCACTCCGCCGGGCTCGTGGGGCAGCTGCGCGGCTCGCTCTCGCTGACGACGATGATGATGAACTCGGTCGACCTGTACCGGACGCTCGGCGCCGAGGTCGGGATGGAGACCGGCTGGCGCGAGGTCGGCTCGCTCCGCCTGGCCTCCTCGGCCGAGCGGCTGGAGGAGCTCTCCCGCCAGGCGGGCTGGGCGCAGACCTTCGGGCTGCCGCTCGAGCTGATCTCGGCGCAGGAGGCGCAGCGGCTCTTCCCGCCGATGTCCACCGAGGGCGTGCTCGGAGCGGCCTTCCTCCCCACCGACGGCTACATCGACCCCTCGCAGCTCACCTTCGCGCTCGCCGAGGGGGCGCGGCGCGGCGGCGCGGAGATCCTCACGCACACACGCGTGACCGCGATCCCGGTCGAGCGGGGCCGCGTGCAGGGCGTCGTCACCGACAAGGGGACGATCGAGGCGGAGGTGGTCGTCAACGCCGGCGGCATGTTCGCGCAGGAGCTCGGCGCGCTCGCCGGGGTCAACGTCCCGCTCGTGCCGATGGCGCACGAGTACCTCGTCACGAAGCCGTCGGGCCTGCCGACCGACATGCCGACGATGCGCGACCCGTCGCTGCTCGTCTACTTCCGGCCCGAGTCGGGCGGGCTGATCATGGGCGGCTACGAGCGCGACCCGGCCCCGTGGTCGCTCGACGGGATCCCGCCGGACTTCAACGGCAAGCTGCTCGCCGAGGACTGGGAGCGCTTCGAGCCGCTGCTCGAGAACGCGATCCGCCGCGTCCCCGACCTCGAGGGGATGGACGTCGTGCGCCTGATCAACGGGCCCGAGGCGTTCACGCCCGACAACGAGTTCATCCTGGGCCCGAGCGACGTGCGGGGCTTCTGGGTCGCGGCCGGCTTCTGCGCGCACGGCCTCGCGGGCGCGGGCGGGATGGGCAAGCTCGTCGCCGAGTGGATCGCCGAGGGGGTGCCGTCCCTCGACGTCTGGGAGATGGACTCGCGCCGCTTCGGCTCCGCGTACCGCTCGCGCGCCTACACGCTCGCGCGCACGACGGAGGTCTACTCGACCTACTACGACGTCAAGTACCCGGGCCACGAACGCCAGGCGGGCCGGCCGCTGCGCGTCTCCTCCGCCTACGCGCGCCTGGCCGAGCTCGGCGCCACCTTCGGCGAGAAGTCGGGCTGGGAGCGGGCGAACTGGTTCGAGCCGAACGGGGTGCGGGGCGATGAAGCGCTGCGGCCGAAGGGCTGGGCCGGGCGGCTCTGGTCGCCGGCGATCGGCGCCGAGCACCGCGCCTGCCGCGAGGCGGCGGCCCTGTTCGACGAGTCCTCGTTCGCGAAGATCGAGGTCTCGGGCGCGGGTGCGGCCGCGTTCCTCGAGTCCCTCTGCGCCAACAAGGTCGGCCGCGACATCGGCGCGATCACCTACACCCAGATGCTCAACCGGCACGGCGGGATCGAGTGCGACTTCACCGTCACGCGCCTCGACGAGGAGCGCTTCCGCATCGTCACGGGCACCGCGTTCGGGCAGCACGACCTCGCCTGGATCCGCGCCCACGCGCCCGAGGACGGCTCCGTCACCGTCGCCGACGTGACCTCCCAATACGCGTGCTTCGGCCTCTGGGGCCCGAAGGCGCGCGAGATCCTGCAGCCGCTCACCCCGACGCCGCTCGACTTCCCGTACATGCGCGCGGCGGAGCTCGCGGTAGGCCCCGTCCCCTGCCTTGTGTTGCGTGTCACATACGTCGGCGAGCTCGGCTGGGAGCTGTACTGCCCGACCGAGCTCGGCCTGCGCCTCTGGGACGAGCTCTGGGAGGCGGGACGCGACCACGGCCTCGTCGCCGGCGGCTACAAGGCGATCGACTCGCTGCGGCTCGAGAAGGGCTACCGCGTCTGGGGCGCGGACATCACGCCGGACGACACGCCCTTCGAGGCGGGGCTCGGCTTCGCGGTCAAGCTCGACAAGGGCGAGTTCGCCGGCCGCGAGGCGCTGCTCGCCGCGCAGGAGCCGAATCGGAGGCTCTGCTGCCTCGTCCTCTCCGACCCGAGGGCGGTCGCGCTCGGCTCCGAGCCCGTGTGGGTGGACGGGCACGCGGTCGGGCGGGTGACGAGCGGCGGCTACGGCTACACGGTCGAGCGCTCGATCGCCTACGCCTACCTGCCCGCCGCCGACGCCGTGCCCGGCCGTGCGGTCGAGGTGGAGAGCTTCGGGGAGCGCGTCCGAGGCGAGGTCGCCGCGGAGCCGCTCTACGACCCGGCCTCGGAGCGGGTGCGGGCATGAGGGCGGTCGAGCAGCTCTGGCCGGGCCGCGCGGCGCGCGTCGAGCCGCTGAGCGGCGGGATCACGAACCGGAACTTCAAGGTCGAGGTGGACGGAGAGACGTATGCCCTGCGGATCGGCGGCAAGGACACCGAGCTGCTCGGGATCGACCGCTCCTCCGAGCACGACGCGACCGCGGCGGCGGCGCGGCTCGGGATCGCTCCCAAGGTCGTCCGCTACGAGGACGGGCTCCTCGTGACCCGTTTCGTCGAAGGAGAGCCTGGCCGGATCGACAGCGTCGAGGACGTCGGCCGGATGCTGCGCCGCTTCCACGACGGCCCGCCGATCCCGGGCCGCTTCGATCCGTTCCGGGTCGTCGAGGCCTACCGGGCGACTGCGATCGAGCACGGCGTCTCCGTCCCCGAGGCCTTCGCGCACACGCACGAGACGGCGGGCCTGATCGAGCGCCGCCGGCAGGGCGCGCCGCTGCGCTCGTGCCACAACGACCTGCTCGCGGCGAACTTCATCAACGACGGCTCGCAACTCTGGATCGTCGACTGGGAGTACGCGGGGATGGGCGACCCGTACTTCGACCTGGCCAACTTCGCGGTCAACAACGGCCTCGACGAGCCTGCCGAGCGCCGCCTGCTCGCCGCCTACGGAGCCGACGACCCGGACGGCTTCGTGCTGATGCGCTTCATGAGCGATTTCCGCGAGGCGATGTGGGGCGTCGTCCAGCAGGCGCTCTCCGAGCTGGAGGTCGACTTCGCGGCCTATGCGGCCGAGCACTTCGAGCGCCTCGAGCGGACGGCGGCCGAGCCACGCTTCCGCGCCGCCCTTCAGACGACGTAGGCGCAGCCGTTCCAGTACGCGGCGAGCCGGGGGCGCCGGCGGCCGTGCAGCTCGACGTGCAGCTCCTCGGGGGTGCGCGCGAGGCGCGTGTCGAGGAAGACGTCGAAGCCGTCCCCGCCGACCGCGCGAAACTCGCGCTCGGGGGCCTCGGTGGACGCCTCGAGGAAGGTGAGCCGGCCGCTGCAGCAACGGGTCGACCGGGGCCACACGAACAGCTTTCCGCCCTCGGACTGGACGCGCTCGACGACCTCGGAGGCAGCGACAACCCGCATGCGGTGGACAGTACCACCGCATGCGGGGTCGCCTCGCTCAGCCTTCTGCCCGCTCGGCGCCGGTCGGCTCGAGCTCGTCGTGCAGGTGCTCCCGCAGCGGCTTGTCGGGCCGGCCGATCAGGAAGTAGATCGCACCGACGAGCGCGATGATCGCCATCACGGAGAGCGTGATCCAGTCGAGGTTGAAGTAGGCGCGCGGGCTGGTCAGCCCGGTCGGCGCGACCACGTTGACCAGCATCAGCGCGAGGTAGGCGGCTGCGATGATCAGCACCGGCCAGGCCCACTTCCCGAGCTTGAACGAGCCCTCGGGCACCCAGCCGCGCGCCCGGGCGACGATCGCGGCGATCACCGTGAGCAGGAACGCGAGGTAGATGCCGCTGACGCCGAACGACACGAGCGAGACGAGCGCGTTCGTGTTGGCCGGGTAGGTGACGAACCAGAAGTGGTAGTTGTGGGCCGGCGCGACGTACACGAGCAGCGCGAACAGGAACGTGACGACGGCGCCCGCCAGCAGGGCGTTGACAGGCGTCTTGAAGCGCCGATTGACGCGTGACATCCAGCCGGAGCCCGGCAGCGCGCCGTCGCGGGCGAAGGAGAAGGCCAACCGGCTCCCCGCGCCCTGCACGGAGGTGCCGCACGAGAAGAACGCGAAGATGATCACGAGCAGGAGGCCGTCCTGCAGCCAGCTCGGGAGCGAGGAGAGGATGAACGGGACGCCGCCGCCCTTGACGGTCGCCCCGATTGGATCCGTCTTCGGCATCGCGAGCAGCAGCGCCGCGATCAGGATGAACGAGGCGATCCCGCCCCAGATCAGCGCCCACCGCATCGCCTTCGGCACCTGCTTGCCCGCATCCTTGGTCTCCTCGGAGATGTCCCCGGCGGACTCGAAGCCGTAGAAGATGTAGACCGGCGCGAGCACCGCGATCAGGGCGGCGCCCGTGAGCCAGTTGCCCTTGAAGTCCAGCCCGAGCGCGTTGTGCGCCACGTGCTGCGCGTCCTGGGTCGAGAACAGGAAGCCGAGCCCGTGATTGAAGCCGTGGATCGCGAGGATGATCGCGATCCCGAGCGTGCCGATGATCTCGATGTAGACGCCGAACTGGGCGACCTTGCCCATCACGTTCGCGCCGGTGATGTTCAGCGCGGTCTGGATCGCCAGGAGGATCACGGTGATGATCAGGAGGGTGGCGTGGCTCGTCGGGTCGAGGTTCCACCCGAACCAGTTGTGGGTCAGGGAGGTGACGTAGCTGACGACCCCGGTGTCGACCGCGGCCACGGTGATCAGCAGCGCGAACCCGTAGAACCAGCCCACGAACCAGCCGTAGGCCGGGCCGACCGAGAACTTGCTGTACTGGTAGAGCGCCCCCGACACGGGGTAGTGGCTCGCCAGCTCGCCGAACACGAGCGCGACGAAGAGCATCCCGATCACCGGGATCCAGGTGAGCCAGACGTAGGCGGGGCCGGCGGCCGCGACGCCCAGGACGAACAGCGAGTAGATGCCGACCATGGGCGAGAGGTACGTGAACGCGACCGAGAAGTTCGCGAAGAGGCCCAGCACACGGCTGAGCTGCGGCTTGTAGCCGAGGCTCTCGAGCCGGGCGTCGTCGCTCTGGACGCCGGCCGGAGCCGGGGACGCTACGTCGTGCATCGGGCCCTCCTGTCTAGTGCCGCCAGAAGCGCGAATCTATGGCGTGGCCGAACCCGGGTCAAGCTGAGGGCCGCTCCCCCCTCGTCCGGGAGAGCGGCCCTCGGCAGTGGACTAGGTCGTCTCGTAGCCGGTGTCTGCGGGAAGCGCGAACTCGCCTTCCTGCTTCGCCTCCAGCTGCTCGAGCTCCTCCTCGGTGCCCATCCGCACCGGGCCCTTGAACCACTTGTGAGCCGACAGGAACCACCAGCCGCCTACAACGATGCCGATCCCCAGGAACCAGAGGATCGTGTAGTTCGTCAGCGTCCACTGGAAGTTGGCCGACCAGGGAAGCCCGTCGTAGAAGAGCGGCAGGCTGAAGAGCACCGTGATCAGCGCCACCCAGCAGATCGCGGTCCAGCCGATCCACTTGTAGTGCTTGCCGAGGCTCCACGCGCCGTGCTCGAACTTGTCGCCGAGCCGGATCCGCAGGAAGACGGGGATCACGAACGCGATGTACAGCCCGATCACCGCGATCGCCGTTCCGGCCGCATAGCCGACGAGGTAGTTCCAGATCGCCGGCACCATCAGCAGCCCGGAGAGGACGCCGATCGCGAACACGGCGTTGACCGGCACGCGGTGCTTGGACACCTTCCGCCAGAGCTTGTGCCCCGGCACGGCGCCGTCCCGCGAGAACGCGAACATCATCCGGGACGCCGACGTCGTCGACGCGGTCAGGCAGAAGAACTGCGCGACCACGCAGATCGCAAGGAGCGCATCGGCCCAGTTCTGGCTCATCGCCGTCGACCAGATCCACGGCACCACCGCTCCGATGTTGTCGAGCGCCCCCTTCGTGCCCGCCGGCGGGATCGCGAAGGTCACCGCGACGAGCAGGATGAAGCCGAAGATCACCGAGACGATCACCGACATGTACATGCCGACGGCGGCCATCCGCGAGGCCTGGTGGGTCTCCTCCGCCATGTGCGCCGACGCGTCGAAGCCGGTGATCGTGTACTGGGCCATCAGCAGGCCTAGCCCGAACACGAGCCAGAACGCCGCGTGGTGGAAGCCGGTCGCATTCCCGCCGTAGCCGGTCGCGTTGACCTGGCCGCCGAACACGAACGAGAACGACTGGTGGTGCTTCGGCACGAAGATCAGCACGGCGACGATGAACGCGACGCCGATCATGTGCCAGTACGCCGAGAACGTGTTCAGCATCGCCGTGATGCGGACGTCGAAGACGTTGATCAGGCACACCGCGAGCAGGAACACCGCGTACAGCGCGTAGACCGTCTCGTTGTAGTTGAAGCCGAACCAGTCGTTCATGTGCTTCTCGAACGAGAACAGGTCGTCGAACAGCACCGTCGAGAACGTCGCGAGGCCGTAGCCGATCGCGGCGGTGACGGCGATCTGGCCGATCAGGTTGAACCAGCCGGTCGTCCAGCCCCAGCCGGCGCTGCCGAGCTTCGAGGCCCAGTAGTAGAGACCGCCGGCGGTCGGGAACGACGAGGCGATCTCCGCCATCGCGAGCGAGATGATGGTCGAGAACAGGCCGACGAGCAGCCAGCCCCACGTGACCGCGATCGGGCCGCCGCTCTCGAACGCGATGTAGTACGACGTCAGGCAGCCTGCGAGGATCGAGATGATCGTGAACGAGATCGCGAAGTTCTGGAACCCTCCCATCGCCCGGAAGAGCTCCTGCGCGTAGCCGAGCTTGTGGAGGGTCTGTTCGTCCTCCGACGTGCGAATCTGAGGCGTGGGGGCTGTGCTCATCTGACCTCCCTCTAGGTGCTGACCGAGCTATTCACCTCCACGGGCGACCGCGTGTCAAGCGATGGCATAGGATCGCCCGCATGCTGACGCTCGAGCAGTTGCGGAGCGAGGTCGAGAGCGGCGCGGTCGACACCGTGATCGTCGCCTTCACCGACATGCAGGGGCGCCTGATGGGCAAGCGCCTGCACGCTGAGTTCTTCATGGCGGAGCTGGACGCGGGCCACGACGTCGAGGGCTGCAACTACCTGCTCGCGCTCGACATGGAGATGGAGCCGAGGCCCGGCTACCAGATGGCGAGCTGGGAGCGCGGCTACGGCGACTTCGGGCTCGAGCCCGACCTGGCGTCGCTGCGGCGCATCCCCTGGCTCGAGGCGACCGCGCTGATCCTGGCCGACGTCGTCTGGCACGACGGCTCGCCGGTAGAGCCCTCGCCGCGCCAGGTGCTGAAGGCGCAGGTCGAGCGGGCGGAGGCGCTCGGGTACACGGCGAAGTTCGGCTCCGAGCTCGAGTTCTACCTCTTCAAGGAGAGCTACTCGGAGGCGCACGCCAAGCACTACCGGGAGCTCACGCCGTCGGTGCCCTACATCCTCGACTACCACATCCTCGCCTCGACCTACGACGAGCCGCTGCTGCGGCAGATCCGCAACGGGATGCAGGCCGCGGGGATGAAGGTCGAGACCTCGAAGGGCGAGGCCTGGCCCGGGCAGCACGAGATCAACTTCCGCTTTTCTGATGCGATCGCGATGGCCGACAACCACGTCGTCTACAAGAACGGTGCCAAGGAGATCGCCCACCTGAACGGCTGCTCGATCACCTTCATGGCGAAGCCCGACCACACCGCGATCGGCTCCTCCTGCCACATCCACGCCTCGCTCTGGCGCGGCGAGACGAGCGCCTTCGCCGGCGAGTCGGACGTCTTCAAGCAGTTCCTCGCCGGCCAGATCGCCTGCGCGCGCGAGCTGGCGCTCTTCTTCGCGCCGACGATCAACTCGTACAAGCGCTACGCGGCCGCGAGCTGGGCGCCGACAACCCTCGCGTGGGGCCACGACAACCGCACCTGCGGGTTCCGGATCGTGGGCAAGGGCCCGGCGCTGCGCGCCGAGACGCGGATCCCCGGCGCCGACGCGAACCCCTACCTCGCCTTCGCCGCGGTCATCGCCGCGGGCCTCCACGGGATCGAGCAGGGGCTCGAGCTGCCGCCGCCCTTCGAGGGGAACGCGTACGAGTCGGACGTCGCGCGCTTCCCCCACTCGCTGCGCGAGGCGACCGCCGCGCTCGAGCAGGGCACGATGGCGCGGGCCGCCCTCGGCGATCAGGTCGTCGACCACTACCTCAACTACGCGCGCACCGAGCAGGAGCTCTATGACAGCGTCGTCACCTGCTACGAGCGCGAGCGCATGTTCGAACGTGGGTAGGCCGGTCGTCGGCATCACCGCCTACGCGGAGCAGGCGCGCTGGGGCGCCTGGGACCTTCCCGCGGCGCTGATCCCGCTCGCCTACGTGCAGAAGGTCGAGGAGGCCGGCGCACGGCCCCTGCTCGTGCCGCCGTCCGAGCAGGGCGTCGAGGAGACGCTGGACGCGCTCGACGGGCTGATCCTCTCCGGCGGCGCCGACCTCGACCCGGAGCTGTACGGGGCGGAGCCACACCCCGAGACCGCGGGGCTGCGGCCCGAGCGCGACCGCGGCGAGCTCGCGCTCCTGACCGCGGCGCTCGCGCGCGACATGCCCGTGCTCGCGATCTGCCGCGGCAGCCAGATCCTGAACGTCGCCCGCGGCGGCGACCTCGTCCAGCACCTTCCGGAGGTCGTCGGCGGCGAGCAGCACAAGGAGACCCCCGGCGTGTTCGCCGAGCACGACGTCACCGTCGAGCCTGGCACGACACTCGGCTCGCTGCTCGGCGAGCGGGCGCCGGTGAAGTCCCACCATCACCAGGGCTTCGGCAGGGTCGGCGAGGGGCTCCGGCCGGTCGCCTGGGCCGAGGACGGGACACTCGAGGCGGTCGAGGATCCCGGCCGGCGCTTCGCGGTCGGGGTGCTCTGGCATCCCGAGGCAGGCGAAGACGCGGCGCTCTTCCGCGCGCTCGTCGAGCAGGCGCGCGACTACCGGGCCGCGCGCTAGCCCGTCGCGGGCGGCGCGATTGGCGCCGAGACCGGCGGGGCCTCGGGCGCAGCCGCAGGCGGAGCGGCGTTCGGGACGAGCGCGGGCACGGACCGGAGCGTCGGATCCGGCGCAACCGGCGGGAGCGGCGGCGCCACGGGTGCCGGAGCCGGAGCCACGGGAACGGGAGCGGGCGCGGCGGCGGGAACGGGCGTGAGCGCGGCCGCGATCAGGCGCGCCTGGACCGTGAGCGCCGACTCGAGCCGCTTCTCGATGTCCACCTGGAACAGCGCCGTCTGGGCCTGAACGCGGAGCCGGAAGGCGCGGCCCTCGCCGACCACGTAGCCGACGAGCACGCCGGCGAGCAGGCCGAGCAGGATCGTCGCGAAGCCGAACACGGCCGGGATCGGCCAGACAGAGGCGAGCGGGGTCAGCGGGACGGCGCCGAAGATCACGCCGAGCACACCGCCGACGACCGCCGAGCCGACGCGCACGGAGTCGGCCTTGCGCAAGAGCTGCTCGGCGAACTGCTCCATGATCGACGGATCAAACGCCTTCGTGTGCTCCACCTCCGCATAATCGGCTCGCGGGGCCGGATGCTTGAGAGGCATGTTTAGATAGACCCTGTGACGCTGACGATCCTCAACCCGGCCACGGAGCAGCGGCTGGCGCAGCTCGAGCGCGCGGGCGTCGAGGAGACCGACGCGGCCGTCGCGGCCGCACGGGCGGCGTTTCCCGCGTGGCGGGCGGTCGCACCGACCGACCGGGCGCGCCTCCTGCGGCGTCTCGCGACGCTCGTGGAGGAACACCACGAGGAGCTGTCGCGAATCGAGTCGCGCAACGTCGGCAAGCCGATCACGGGCGCCCGCGGCGAGATCGGCATGGTCGCGCAGGTCTTCCACTTCTACGCGGGCGCGGTGGACAAGCACCACGGCGAGACGATCCCCGTCGCAGGCGGCGTCGACCTGACCTTCCGCGAGCCGCTCGGCGTGGTCGGGCTGATCGTGCCGTGGAACTTCCCGCTCAACATCGCGAGCTGGAAGCTCGGCCCGGCGCTCGCGTGCGGCAACACGGTCGTGCTCAAGCCCGCCGAGCTGACGCCGCTCTCCGCGCTGCGCCTCGCCGACCTCGCGCTCGAGGCCGGGATCCCCGAGGGCGTCCTCAACGTCGTCGTGGGCAAGGGCTCGGTCGTCGGCCGGCGTCTGATCGAGCACCCCGACGTCGCGAAGATCGGGTTCACAGGCTCGACCGAGGTCGGGCAGGAGGTGA
>Ga0315273_10000939_pt1 | contig 31942 bp, 18 predicted proteins | sample YL17G02_0_MG_FD_205753 | JGI IMG/M metagenome (GOLD analysis project Ga0315273, IMG submission 205753) | Sediment microbial communities from Yellowstone Lake, YNP, Wyoming, USA - YL17G02_0 | ecosystem: Environmental > Aquatic > Freshwater > Lake > Sediment | place: USA: Wyoming | collected...
CACGGACAACGCCGGCGCGAAGAGCCAGGCGACCGTCGACGTCGCGGTCAGCGCTCCTGGCAACCAGCCCCCAACGGCGACGCCCTCGGCGACCCCCACCTCGGGGACGGCGCCGCTCCTCGTAACGTTCACCGGTAACGGCACCGATCCCGACGGGACGATCGCCTCTTACGCGTGGATGTTCGGCGACGGAGTCTCGTCGACGCTGCGGAACCCGACGCACACGTATCAAACAAGCGGCAACTTCACCGCCACGCTGACGGTCACCGACAACGGCGGCGCGACCGGGTCGGCGACGGTGGCCATCACCGCCGGGTCCAACCAGCCCCCAACGGCCACCGCGTCCGCGACCCCGATCTCCGGGCTCGCGCCCCTCGCCGTGGTCTTCACCGGCTCCGGCTCCGATCCCGACGGCACGATTTCCTCCTACGCGTGGACCTTCGGCGATGGCCTGAACGCGAGCGTGCAGAACCCCTCGCACACGTATCAGACGGCGGGGAACTTCATCGCCAGACTCACGGTCACCGACAACGGCGGCGCCACTGGGTCCTCGACGGTCACGATCTCCGTGAGCACGGCCGGCAACCAGCCGCCCACCGCGAGCGCTTCGGCCACTCCGATTTCCGGCACCACCCCGCTGCTCGTGACGTTCACCGGATCGGGCACCGATCCGGACGGCACGATCGTCTCTTACGCGTGGACGTTCGGCGACGCGGGCACGTCGTCACTCCAGAACCCGACGCACACCTACGCTTCCGCCGGCAGCTACACGGCGACCCTGACGGTCACCGACAACAGCGGCGCGACGGGATCGTCGAGCGTCGGCATCACGGTCAGCGCGCCGACGAACCTGCCCCCGATCGCGAACGCAGGCCTCGACCAGATCAACCTCAACCCGGGCGTCACGGTCCTTCTCAGCGGAACCGCCTCGTCGGATCCGGACGGCTCGATCACCTCCTACCAGTGGACCCAGACGGTCGGGGCGACGATGACCTTGTCGGGCGCGAACACCGCCACGCCGAGCTTTGTAGCGCCGTTGAACACGACGGCGACGTACACCTTCACGCTCACCGTCACCGACAACGGCAGCCCGCAGCTGAGCGCGCAGGATGCGGTGACGGTCACCACGCGTGTGACGTACCTGAACACCACGAAGGCGATGATCGACGCGCGGGCGAATCAGCCGAGCGGGACCAAGCTCGGCTGCACGCAGAGCGGCTGCCACACGACCGGCGGCCAGAGTCCGCCGCTGCTGACCTACACGAACGTCTTCAACAACCGGTCGCTCGTGCGGGGCAAGATCCAGACCGGTCAGAGCATGCGGCAGTACCTGCTCACCGGCGAGCCGGCCATCATCACGAGTTGGATCGACAACGGAGCACCGGAGAAGAACTGAATCGGGCACGGGGCACATGACAAAACGATCGGCTGGCGCGACGAACTCGTAGCGCCAAAGGTGGGGGTCCATGAGCTCGGAGATCCTGCTCGAAAATGTCGCCGCGGTGACGCGCCCTCGCGCGCGACAGGCCGAAGCGTCCGGTGGGCCGCGTATCGCGCTCGGCGTCGTGCTCGGATTTTTTGGAGTGCTCGTCGCGGCGAATCTTTTAGGCCTGCCCTATTTCCTTCTGTCTTCGGTCGAGCGCGTGCGGAGCCCGCTGCACCCGTGGTTCCGGCCGTCGGGGATCATCGGACAGACCGCGGGGATGGTCGCCTTCACCCTTTTCATGTTCTTGTGGCTGTACCCACTTCAGAAGAGATTTCGCGCGCTCGCCTTGGCCAGATCTCGTGCGAGTTGGCTCACCGCCCACGTGATCGCCGGCCTCTCGATTCCCTTTCTCGCGTCGCTTCACGCGGCGTGGCACTTCTCCGGCCTCATCGGGCTCGGTTACGGCGCGATGATGGTCGCCTGGATGAGCGGTATCGTGGGACGTTACATCTACGCTCGCATCCCGAGGCACAAGAACGGAGTCGAGCTGAGCCGCAGTGACGTCGAAACCGAGCGCCAGGAAGTGCTCCAGCAGCTCGTCGGCGCGACGGGGATCGACGCCGAGCTCCTGGAGCACGTTCTTCTCGCCGGAACGTCACCGACGATCTCGCCCGACGTCAACCCTCTCAAGGCGCTCGGGGTGATGATCGCGGACGATGTGCGGCGGTGGCGGACCTTGCGGCAGTTGCGCTGGCAATGGCATGGCGCCGCAACGTCCGGACGAGCCTCGGAGCATGAGATGCTCTCCACGGTCCGCCGACTCATGCGGCGCGAGATCGCGTTGACGCAGCAGGCCCGCATGCTGGTTGCCACGCACCGGCTCTTCCGCTACTGGCACGTCGCGCACAAGCCGATGGCCATCAGCGCGCTCGTCGCCGTGGTTCTTCACGTGACGAGCGCGATCATCCTGGGCGTGACCTGGTTCCATTGAGGATGAACGCGTGGTGTTGATCCTCAAGACGACTGGGAAGCCGGTTCACCGCGTCGCGGGCTCGGACGGCCCATCATCCGGGCCCGGGTTCGCGAATTCCATCAGGATTTCCGGATGCTGGCTGTCGGCGATCAACCGCATGAGATCTTCGGCGACGACCTGGTCGTTCGGGTCGGTGGTGAGGCCATTGCGCACCTGCTCGAAAGTCTCGGCGTGCAGATCGTCCGCAAGGACATCCCGATGCCGTCCGCGATGAGATCCTGGCTTCGTAGAGCGCGCGCCGTCGCGCTCGTCCTTTCGGCCTTGGGTCTGCCGGCGCACGCCCAGATATCGCCCGGACCTCTCGCACGCCCCCATCAGGAGCTCGACACGCCGCTCCAGTGCTTCGCGTGTCACGGCAAGGGCAAGAGCCAGATGAACGAGCGGTGCGTCGCGTGTCACGAGGACATCGGGTGGCTGGTTGCGCACGACCGCGGTGCCCACGCGACACGCAAGGCCGACGCATGCGCGACGTGCCATCCGGATCACGCGGGACCGGACCTGAAGATGGTGCGGTGGCCTGACGGGAGCTCCGAGAAGTTCGACCACAAAACGACGGGCTGGCCGCTCGAAGGGAAGCACGCGACGACCAAGTGCCGCGACTGCCACACGTCGAAGTACATGGTCTCGCCGGCCGCGAAGTTGTCGAAGAGGAAGAACCCCAGTGAGGGCTGGATCGGACTCGAGCGCGAGTGCAAGGCCTGCCACGACGACATCCACCGCGGATCGCTCGGGCCGGACTGCCGGTCGTGTCACGATCTCGGCACCTGGAAGCCGGCTCCCAGGTTCGACCACGTGAAAACGACCTACCCGCTGACGGGAAAGCACGCTGAGGTCAAGTGCGAGAAGTGCCACATGGCCGCGGGCCTCGACCTCCCGAAAGACGCGGAGGGTCGGCCGAAGCCGCTGTACAAGCCGATCCCCCACGCCGAGTGCACCCCTTGCCACGTGGACCCTCACGCCGGCGCACTCGGACCGGTCTGTGCGAAGTGCCACGCCACCGAATCCTTCCGCACCTTGGTGCCGGGGGGCTTCAACCACGACAAGACCCGCTACCCGCTGGGCGGAAAACACATCGCCGTCAAGTGCGCGCAGTGCCACGACCCGGCCACAGCGTGGGGCAAGAAGCCTCTCTTCGCGTCGTGCGGCGCGTGTCACAAAGACCAGCACGCCGGGCGCGCGACGATCGAGGGCCGGATCGTCGACTGCGCTTCGTGCCACCGGGTCGAGGGTTTTCGCGTCACCGCCTTCACGATCGAGCAGCACCGGAAGTCGACGTATCCGCTCGAGGGCCGCCACCGCAAGGTCGAGTGCGCCGCCTGTCACGTGAAGAATCCTCTGGGCGTCGCGGCCGGGTCCCTCGGCCCGGCGGGCGTGCAGATCCGTCGGGCGCACGCGCGTTGCCTCGATTGCCACAAGGACGATCACGGCGGCCAGCTCGCCTCGCGGCCGGGAGGGCCCGCCTGCGAGCCCTGTCACACCGTCGCGGGCTGGAAGCCGAGCCTCTTCGGCGCGGCGGAGCACGCGAAGCTGAAACTCCCGATCGAGGGGCGCCACGCAAAGATCGAGTGCGCCGCTTGCCACGGACCGGCTCGCAAGGGACTGCCGCCCCTACCTCCGATCGACAAGCTCGGCCGAGCCGGCGTCGCGCTCGCCGTCAGGGAGACGGAGTGCGCGTCCTGCCATTTCGACGCTCACGACGGCCGGTTCGGCCCGACGGGGGCGCGCCCCAAGAAGAACAACTGCCTGGCGTGTCACAACGTCGTCGCCTTCCGCCCGGCGATCGTGGATGTGGCCTTGCATCTCTACTTCAATTACGCGCTCGTTGGGGCGCATCGCGCGATCTCGTGCGACGCCTGCCACGTCGAGTCGAAGCAGGCGCCGGGGCCGGCGCGCTCGACCCTGCTGCTCACCCACGGGCCGGCCCCTCCGATGACCTTCACGACGAAGGGTACGAATTGCGAGGCGTGCCACAAGACCCCTCACGGCGACCAATTCGCGCAGCGCCGCGAGGCCGGTAAGTGCGCCTCGTGCCACCGAGAGGATGCCTTCCGGCCCGCGTCGCAGTTCGATCACGACGTCGACGCGGCGTTCTCCTTGAAGGGCGCTCACGCGAAGGTCCCCTGCGCGAAATGCCATGCGGCGCCTCAACCGAAGGAAGGTCGGGCGATCGTCGTCTATCGCCCGGTCCCTCACACCTGCGAGGACTGCCACGGAAAGCACATCCCCGCTGGACCCGCGCTTGGGCGGCCCCTATCTTCCATTTGACGACCATGGCGAACCCATTGAGAACTCTCGCGATCGCGGCCTTCCTCCTTCTCGGCGCGGGCCTCCTCGTCCGTGCGGCCGACGAGGCCGGCGAGGCCAAGAAGGTCGACAACCCACACGGGCCTCTGAAGGACACCTGCGCGACCTGCCACGGCCCCGAAGGCTGGAAACCCGTGAAGATCGCCCCCTCGTTCGATCATGGGCGATTCCGTTTTCCTCTCGAGGGAGCCCATGGCCAGACCGCCTGCCGCGCCTGCCACCTCAACCTCGTCTTCAGCGAGGTCGGAAGCACGTGTACTTCGTGCCACCAGGACAGCCACCGCGGGGAAAACGGGGACGACTGCGCCCGCTGTCACACGCCGCGCAGCTTCGTCGATCGCACACGCATGGGGCGCGCCCACCAGCTAACGCGCTTCCCCCTGACGGGAGCGCACGCCGCGGCGGATTGTGAAGCCTGCCACGTGCTGCATGCAAACCGGAGGTACGTCAACACGCCGACCGAGTGCGTCGCGTGTCACCTGCAGGACTTCTACGCCCATCACGGGATCGGCGAATCACAGAATTGCGTGCAGTGTCACTACACCGTCGCGTTCCGCGGGGGCAGGCCGTGAGGCCGGTCGCACGCGGCCTCGTCATCATCGCGGCGTTCGTTTCGGCCGCGCTGGCCTTTGCGGCGGAGCCGGCGTCGTCTCAGCCCGCGCCGGCGATCGCGCACGTCACCTACGTGGCCGCCACGTCGGCCTACGTCGACGCCGGCCAGGACGAAGGGCTGCGGGAGGGCGACGCGCTCGAAGTCGTCCGCGACGGCGGCGTCATCGCGACGCTCAAGGTGACCTTCGTCACGACCCACCGCGTGTCGTGCGCGATCGTCGAGTCGACGACGGGACTGCTGGTCGGCGACACGGTTCGTTACACGCCGAGCGCAACGCCGTTTTTGACCGCTTCGCCCGCGGCGGGGCCCGCCCCCGCTGCCTCCCGGGGAGCCGGGCTCCACGGCACGGCAGGGCTCGGCTACCTCGGCATCATGGACCGGAGTGAAAACGACGGGGGCTACAGCGAGCCCACGGCCTACCTGCGCCTCGCCGGCACCGGGCTGAACGGTTCGCCGGTGGATCTCGACGTGAACATCCGCGCGCGCCGCTCCTCGTACTCGACCTTCTCGGGTGGGGACCAGACGACGCAAAGGGCGCGCACGTACAGCGCCTCCGTCTCGTACCGGTTCAACCCGGAGGAGCGCCTGACCTTTGGACGCCAATACGCGCCCATGCTCGACGGGGTCGAGATCTTCGACGGCGTGCTCTTCGCCCACGACGGTCCACGCTGGGGCGGCGGCGTCCTCGTAGGCCTGCAGCCGGACCTCAACGATTTGAGCTTCTCGACGGACGTTAGCGAGTTCGCGGGTTACTTCAATGTTCACAATCGCCCGGGGGAGGCGGCGCGGTGGGCTTTCACCACCGGCCTCGTCGGCGCCTACGCGAAGGATGTCGTCAGCCGTGAATACCTCTTTCTCCAGGCGATCTACGACTCGAAATGGCTTTCGCTTTACGCAAACCAGGAGGTCGACTTCAACCGCGGCTGGAAGGTTGACGTCGCCGGCTTGGATCCCGTCGAGCTGACCGGCACCTTCGTCTCGCTCCGGGTCCACGCCGCAAAGTGGCTGGATCTGAACGGCGGGTACGACAATCGCGCGAACGTCTATCAATATTGGGACTACGTGGACCCCCTCGTCGTCTTCGACCAGACGAATCGGCAGGGGGCCTGGGGCGGCGCGTCGTTCCGCATCGGTCGTCATGTGGACATCGGGGTCGAGGGGCGCCAGATCGACGGCGGCGTCCCGGGGCCCGCCAACTCCTATTCGTTGACCGTCGGCGCCCAACGCTTCACCCGCGCGAACTTCGGCGTGCGTCTAAGGGGCACTCACTTCTCGAACTTGCAGAGCAGCGGCGACCTCTACGCGTTATCCACTGGCGTGAACGTCTCCTCCGGGGTTCACTTCGAATTCGCCGGGGGCCGCCTCGACGAGCTGAACGTGGACCCCGCGATTGATCGCCACCTGAGCTGGTACGGACTCGACATGGACGCCGCGATCGGCCGGCACTGGTCCATCCTGCTCTCGCTGGAACGGGATTCCGGCACCTTCGAGAATCAGGATCAGGTTTACGCGGGCGTCATGTACCGCTTCTAGAACCTCACGGACAGACGCGGCCCGCCGTCTCCGTCCCGCTCGATCGATGGCCCAGCGTGCCGATGCCTCCCGCGCAGGCGTTGCGCGCGCGAACGAGGTAGTAGAACGCCGACCCGGCGGCTGGCGCCTCGGCGTCGACCGAGGTGGTGTTCGGTCCGTCGTTCGACTCGGTGCAGACGGCTGCCGTGGTGAAAGTGGCGGGGTCCGAGGATCGAACGCTGTCGTAGCGAAGCGACGCGGTGGTGCCTCCTGGGATTTGCGGCGGACTCCACGTCAGGCCAATCTTGTTCGCGAGGAACGTCAGCCCAATCGCCTCCCCCGGAATCGACCACACCTCCCCGTTGCCGTCGTCGCAATCCGCCGCGCAGACCGACCATCCGTCGGCGTCGAAGTCCGCGCCTATTTGCAAGGAAAGCAGCTGCGATGCCGAGGACGGTTGAGCATCGGAGACCTGAGCCGTGAACATGTTCGTCCCCGCCGTCGTCGGTGATCCCGCGATCCTCCCCGTCGAGCCACCGAGGGTCAGGCCGGCCGGGATCGATCCGGAGACGATCGACCAGCTGAACGGGGACGCGCCTCCCCTCGACGCGAGACAAAACGCGTAGGACTGGCCCAGAGGAGCGCACGGGAGCGAGGTCGTCATGACCTCGACGGGGGCCGCCACCTGCTGGATGAGCACCGAGACGACACCGTCGCCGAGATCTCCAGCGGCCGAGAGGTTTCGGTCGCCGACGGCAAGGTCGGGGTAGCCGTTCTTGTCGAAGTCCGCGGCCACGATCGCCATCGGGTCGGGCCCGGCGGCGAAGGCCTGCGCGGCGGAGAGCGTTCCTCCGGGCAGCGCGAGGTAGACGGAGACGGTGTCGCTCAGGTTGTTGGCGACGACGACGTCCTTGTCCCCGTCGAGATCGAGGTCCGCCATCGCAACGCCTACCGGATGTGTTCCCGTGAGGTAGGAAACGGCCGGGGCGAAACCTCCGGTCCCGTCGTTCCGGGCGATCCAGAGCAGGTCGTCGGCGGTCGTCGTCGGAGAGGAGCCGACTGCCGCGATGTCGTCGTCGCCGTCGGCGTCGACGTCGCCCACCGCCACCCGTCGCGCGGCGCCTGTCTCGCCGGGGCCGGCGCCGACGAAGGTGCCGTTCCCGTTTCCGAAGAAGACGAAGACACTCGAGCGTCCGGCAACGGCGAGGTCCGGGATTCCGTCCCGATTGAGATCGGCGACCGCGAGGTCGTCCGCGCGCTGGCTGAACGCCGTGATTCCCGCCAGGAACGTCCCGTCTCCGACACCATGGAAGAAGACCGCCTGCGGGCTCGTCGTTCCGGACTGGCCGTCCACGGCGTTGGCGACGACGAGGTCCAGGTGGCCATCGCGGTCAAAATCGGCCACTGCCAGAGCCTGGGGGTGGTCGCGCGCCGTCAGACAGCTGAGCAGAGTGAGCCCGCCCGCGCCGTCCCCCCGAAAAACCGGGACCCTCGCCGTCGTGCTCTGGCAGATACCGATAGGGAGCCCCTGCGGCTCGAAGTTGTCCGCCGTAACGAGATCCGACGCGCCGTCGCCGTCGAGGTCGCCCATCGCCACGGCAACCGTCCGAACCCCTCCGTTCAGCGCGCGGAAGGTGGGGAAGGTCCCCGCTCCGTCACCCAGAAGTAGGTTCAGGCTCAGATCCTCGGCAGCCACGGTGAAATCACGCGTGGCGATGAGATCGACCGCACAGTCGGAGGAGAGTTCCCCGGCGACGAGGCGGTCACCGACGCCGGGCCCACCGAGAGTGACCGGGACCGGGGGGGCAAAGACGACGGCCGCCGCAAGCTGCGTCGAGGCGATGGCGCCGAGAAAGAGCACCACGACACGAAACACGAAGACCTCCCAGCGCAGCATGGTTGGACCGCTCTCGGACACCGCCTTGACCTACGGACAGGTCGTGCCGGTTCGCTCCGTTCCGTTCGATCGCAGGCCCAGCGAACCGAGGGGGCAGACGTTTCTCGCTCGAACGAGGTAATAGAAGGTCTCGCCGCTCGAAGGCGTGGTGCTGTCCGCGGAAGTCGTGTTCGGCCCGTCGTTCGTCTCCACGCAGAGTCCCAAAGTCACGAAATCCGAGGGGTTCGCCGATCGTAGCGTGTCGTAACGCGCCAAGGAGGGAAGACTGCCGATGACCGCGGGGGTAGCCCAACTGAGCGTCTGCCTGTCCGCCGCGAACCGCAGGTTCACGACCTCTCCCGGCGTCGCCCACACCTCCGGCGTCGTGTCGCTGCAATCGACGGGGCCGCAGCCCACGCCTCCCGCAGCCGAGTAGCCGTCACCATCGGCGTCGGTGCACAGGGTGCCTGCCATGAGCAAGTCGTGCGCGGCGAGGATGTCGATGATTCCATACCCGAATGTGTCATCGGCCCCGGCCGTCCCGCGATCGCGCGCCGATTTGTAGAGGGCGACCTCGAGATTCTCGGGGGTCGCCGAGGGGAAGGCCTGACGCAGCAGCGCCATCGCCCCCCCGACGTGGGGTGCCGAGTACGAGGTACCGCTGACGTAAGCGTAGGCATCTGGGAAAACGCCGCCGTTGGTAAGGTCCGCCGCGAGGACATCGTTCCCTGGCGCCGTCACGTTAGGATAGGTGGTCCCGTCGCATGTCGACGGCCCGCGGCTGCTGGACGTTGCGATGGAGTCGAAGAAGTCGGTCGATCCAACGGAAAAGCTCTCCGCGTAGTTCGCCGGGCTCATGCTCGTGCTCACGCTGGGACCGGCGTTCCCGGCGGAGAAGACGACCGAGACTCCGACGGCCTTGAGATTCTGCACGTCAAGCCGGAACTCCTCCAGGCACTGGTTGACGTTGTCCCTGAAGCCCCAGGAATTGCTGACGACGTCGGCGGCGTCGTCGGTCCCCGCGCTCCCATCGGGGTCGAGGACCCACTGGAAGGCCTGGTGGATGCCGCTGTACAGGCCGACTCCGGCGTCGTTGAAGATCTTGGCGGCTATCCAGAGCGCCCCCGGTGCGACTCCGATCCCGGTGCCCCCAAGAGAGCCGCCGACGAGGATCGACATCGTCTGCGTGCCATGGCCCGTTGAGTCGTGGGGGGTCGCGTGCTCACCGTTCGGGTCGTACCAACTGTTCGCGCCGCCGCGAAAGCTCGCCGAGAGATCTTGATGGTCGGCGTCGACCCCCGTGTCCAAGTTGGCGACGACGATCCCCGAACCCTCAAACCCCAGATCCCACATCTGGGGGACATGGATCCTGTCGAGGTTCCATTCCACTGGCCCCGCGTCCACGGCCTGCGTGCTGTTCGGGGGCTCCACCCTTGTGATCTCAGGGGCCTTCACGGGGACGTCCAAGCCCACGGAAAGGACGCCGGGGAGTGCCGCGAGCTCCCGAATGACGTTGACGGAAGCCTCGAGCGCCAGGGCGTTGATGAGCCAGAGCGTCTTGGCGTTACCTATACCCCGATTCGCGAGAAACGCCTTCGCGGGGGCTTGGGCGTTTTGAGCCGCGTCGCGCAGGAGCTTCGCCCAGGCATTCCGGGGCAGTCGGGGTCCCGAGGCGGAGGCGGCCGCGACGTCGATCCCGCCCGAGAACCGCACGATAATCTCGTGCCGCGTGGCAGCGGGGCTCGCGTCGAGCCGGGCGCGCAACTCGGGGTCGATCCGATCCGGCGCGGAGAGCGCCCGAGCGGGGGTGACAAGCGCGAGGACAAGGGCGCCAAAGAGGAGAATTCCGTTCATGATCTTCATGGCTATTGGACCTTTAACGTCGCGACCTTCGCGCCCCCGACAACGACCGAAACGGTGTTCCCGGCCTGAATAAAGCGGCCTGGATTTGCGAAAAGCATGAAATAGATCCGGCCGGCCTGCGGCGGCCCATTGCGACTGGTCTGCCGCATCCTCCCGACCGTCTGGCTTTCAGGAACGGGAAATTGAATTCCCGAGTCCTCGTCCAGCAGAAACGCCGGCACCTTCGAGTTCACGAGCTGCGAAGCCTTGTCCGGCTCGATGATGCGGTATCTGAAGTCGACGAGCGTGTCCGCGGCGGTACGACGGAGGGAAACCGGTTCGATCCCCCAGGTCTTGCGTGAGTCGACGTCGGCTGCGCGGACGGCGGGCTCGGCTCCACTGTGTGGCCGCCCCTTCGCCGCGCATCCCGCGAGGACGACGGCCGTCCCCAGGAGCACCACGACGAGAATCCGCTGTCCGCGCACCGTGCAACTCATTTCCTGACGTTCACTCGAACGACCGCCTGGTTCGAAGCCAGCCCGGCGGCGTCACGGACGAAGTAGGAGAACGTGTCCGTCCCGAGGAACCCAGCCTTCGCAGTGTAGGTGACTGCTCCACCCGCCCCAAGAACGAGCGTCCCGTTGACCGGAGAAACCACGATCGTCCGCGTCGCCGTATTGATGTCGAAGGGACCGTCCACATCGGTGTCGTTCGCCAGCAGCGCGATGGAGACCGGTGTCTGGCGTTGCGTGCTGGCAACGTCGTCCTTCGCCACGGGGGCGTCGTTGACGGCGGTAACGGTGAGGTTGACCGTCGTGACGGCACTGAAGAACTGCCCGTCGTACGCACGATAGCTGAACGCGTCGGCGCCGTTGTAGTTCGAGACCGGGGTGTAGTCGAACGCCCCGTTCGGATTGAGGATCAGCGTTCCGTGCGCAACCCCGGCGCTGAGGCTCGCCGTCAAGCCGGGCACGTTCTCATCGGTATCGTTCCCGAGAACGCCGGGCGCGGCGACCACGAGATGGCCATCTTCGCCGATGGTACCGGTGTCGAGGACACCGACAGGAGGCAAATTGACCGCCTCGGCCGTCACCGTCACGGTGACGGTTGCGAGGCTGGAATCCTCGCAGTCGTTCGCCTTGTACGTGAACGTATCCGGGCCTGAGTTGCCCGTCGATGTGTAACGGAAGGACCCGTTCGCGTCGAGACTGACCGTGCCGTTGGCCGGGCCTGTGACGAGAACCGCGGTCATCGGGTCGACGCTGGAGTCGTTTCCAAGAACACCGGGCGCCGCGACGACCAGCGTGTTTCCCTGGACCACGGTATAGGACGGGAAGTTGTCGTCGCCCGCCACTGGGGCCGCCGGGTTGTGATTCGTGCCTAAGGTGACGAGCATGCCGCCGGGCGTCGCCGAGCCGGGGGTTGCAAGCCACAGCCTCCGGTCGAAAATCGGGACCGCTCCCCCGCACACCGACGGCGCAAAAATCGCATCGAGCGTCTTCCCCGCAGGGAGAAGGACGCCGTACTGATCCCTTGCGAACGGATACGGATGCGCGTCCTCCGCGACGGCCTTGAGATAGCCGCCGAGGAGTGTCGGGACGTGGTTCTGGAGTCCGGCGTTCAAGAAGCGGAACAGCACCGTCTCGTTCGCGGCCAGCGGGTGGTCGAGAACCGGTGTGGCCGCGGGGTACGTCTTGCCGTTGATGAGGAAGGACGAGGGCGAGTACCCGAGCGACGCCGGGACGATCGGCCTGCGCGGATCGATCTCGCTGTAGATCATCAGCGCTTCGTTGTCGTAGTGCATCCCGGGGTACGGCTCACCGTTGGCGACGTTGACGCGCAGCATGCCGTAGAGGCCCATCTGAACCTGGACGGCGGGATGCGTGCCACTCTCGTAAAAGTAGGTGCCGGGCTTCACGCCAGTCCACACGTACATCTGGCTCGATCCGGGCGCGATCTCGGTGTCGAACGAACGCATGCGCGAGGTGACGTCCAACGGCGGACGAACTGTGATTCCGGTGACCGTGTTGCTCGTATCGACGAATGTCGGATCGGGCGCGCGGACGAGTCCTGGAATCGCCAGGGAGATCGGCTCCGCGAGGCAGTTGGTGACTACGATCGTCAGGCTCGATGTGCCGTGCGGGATCGTGAGATCGGGTCCAGGCACGGTGGGGAGATCGGTCCCAGCGCAGCCGAGGCCGGAATCGCGCGCGAACCCCCACATCGGAACCGGCGTCCCGTCAACCGTCTTGGTGAAGGCCTTCGCGACGAGGTTGTGAACCGGCTGGCAGGTGACGTCCAACGGATCGACGGAACCGGGAACGCAGGAGTCGCTTCCCCCGGTGCAAAACCCCCTGGACTTGCAGGGCGCCACACCGCAGAACGTCGTGTAGGCGTCGACGGTGCCGTCGCAGTCGTTGTCCAGGCTGTCGCAGAGCTCCGCCGTCGCACCGGCGAGCGGATCGCAGGTGTTGCTGCCCCACACACCGAGGGCGCACGTCTCCGTGCCCGTGTTCCCTGTGCACGCGCCCACGCCGCACGTCGACGCACGGGTGAGACCGTTGTCGATCGTGCCGTCGCAGTCGTTGTCCAGATTGTCGCAGAGCTCCGCCGTCGCGCCTGCGAGCGGATTGCAGGTGTTGCTACCCCACACACCGAGGGCGCACGTCTCCGTGCCCGTGTTCCCCGCGCACGCGCCCACGCCGCACGTCGCCGCGCGCGTCAGACCGTTGTCGATCGTACCGTTGCAATCGTCGTCGATGTTGTTGCAGCTCTCGGCCGTCGGAGAGCCCACCACGCAGCTGTTCGTGACGACACCGGCGACGCAAGACGTCGCTCCGGTGCGCGCGCAGCCACCGACGCCGCACGTCGTCGCGGACGAAACGAAGTCCTCGTCAATCGTTCCGTCGCAGTCGTCGTCGACCCCGTTGCACGGATCGGACGACAAAATTTTCAGATCCGGGACGACCACGAGGTCCGCGTTGGTCGCGGCACCATTGTTCCAGACGCCGACGGCGAGGACGTTCGCACCGGCGACGAGCGCCGGCTTGCCGAGCGTCGTGACGTCGATCGGAGTGCCGTAGTTCGGGAGCGGAGGAGAGGTGAACACGCAGGTCCCCTGGGCCGCCGTGCAATTGGTCCCGGTCGCGGTCCCGCCGTCGCAGGGCTCGGTCGTGAGGATGCTGCAATGGCCCTTCGAGTTGCTCGACTCGTGCGACGTCGCGTTGGTATTGTACTGAAGCAGGCCCGGCGTCACCGGCAACTGCGTGGACCGGTGAACTTCGACGCCGTTGATGTACGCGGCCCAGCCGTCGTCGTAGTCGGCGCCGATCGTGAGGATCGTCACGGCCGACGGATCGGCGACGTTGAAGATTGCCCGGGTATAGACGGAGAACGTGCCGGGGGCCGGCAGTACGGGAGTTTGGATCAGCCCCAGCGCGTTCGGCCCCACGGGGTTGCAGACGCCTTCCCCCGTCAAGCAATCTGTGTTCACGGTGCACGGTTTCGTCTGGTTGAGGGTGCAGAAGCCTGAGGGGGTCTCGTAGCCCACCCCATAGGTTCCGGGGGTCCACGTGGCGTCGTTGTAGGCCAGGGTCGTCCAGTCGAACGTCTGGATGGAAAGCTTCGGCACGATCACCAGGTCGGCGCGCTGCGCTACGTTGCCAGCGTTGTTGTTCCAGACGCCGACCGCGAGAACGTTGGCGCCGTTGTGCAGCGCCGGGATCCCAGGTCCGCCAATGTTGACCAGCGTCCCGTAGTTGGGAACCGCGCCGTTGCTCGATTCGTGGGCAGCCGTGCTCGAGTTCCAGAGCTGACCGGCCGGCACTCCAACCCGCCTGACCTCGGTGCCGTTGATCCAGACAATGTAACCGTCGTCGTAGTCGGCGCCGAAGAACAGGGCGGTGACCTTCGAAACGTCAGTGATGTTGAACGTGGCCCGGGTATAGATCGAGCTGGCGACCGATGCCACGGGAGTTTGAATCAGCGCGAGCGCGTTCGGCAGCACCACGGTGTCGTGGCCGACGCCGTATGTCCCGGTGGGCCATCCGGAATCGACGAAGAGCTCCGTCATCCAGGTGGTATCCACGCCCGGGTTCGAGGTGTTGCTGAGGTATCTCATCGAGGTTCCGAACTGCACGGGAATCGCGTCTCCGGGCCACGTGCTGGCGTGGGCGCGGTACGTCATCGCGGTGCCGATCTTCACCGGCTCACAGACCTGGGCGAGGGCGGGCGCGACGTAGGCCACGCCGATGTAGGTCAGGAGCGCGCGGAGCGCGAATCGTTGGATAGATCCCTTAGTGGTTGTCATGGGATTTCCTCTTTCCGATCTAAGGGATCGGCACGCCGGCAGGTTCGATGATGAGCATCGTCATCATCCCGCCGGGGAACAGATCGAAGTTCACGATTTCCTTCTCGTTGTGCGAGTGCCACATGTGGTAGTAGCCGGCATTGAGATTCAGGTTCCCCGTGCCGGGGGGAAGATCTCCGAAGGTCCCGAGGAAGGGCGAACCATTCCAGTGCGGACCGATCGCCAGGTTCTGCAGCTCGGGCATCACCACCGGGAACGCCTTGCCGTGATCCCCCGCGTACTCGTTGGGCTGGAGGGGATCTCCGGGGGCGTGGCCGTAGATGTCCCAGCCGAGCCCCTTACCGGTCCACTCGAAAAGTGCGTCGACGGTCTCGCCGGGAACGCTCTGGATCGTGAAAACCGCGTGGGCCAGGTCCGGTCCCGCGCCCGGCGCGCTCGAGAGCAACCGGCCGTCGCGCGCGATGATCTGCGCGTGGTTTCCATGGTGGTGGAAGGGATGAAGGTCACGCCCCGCGCCGATGACGCGCATCAGGAGCTTTTCCCCCGGGTGCATGCGGGGCAGCGCGTTGTAGGGCTGGGTCGGGAGAAACGGCGAGTTCGCCGGCGCCATCGTGTCGGGGGCCGCGCGGCCGTTGATGAACCAGTACACGGGATAGAACTTCGACGTGTCGATCGAGGCCATCTCGCCGAACTCGATCAGATCGTGGAAGGTAGGATCCACGTCGGTCAGCAGGAAGAGGTACTCCTGGTCAAAGCGCGTGCCCGCGTCGTCGTAGGCGTAGTTCGCTCCCAACGACGGCCTCACGATGATCGCTCCGAGAAGCCCCATCTCCGCCTGCAGGTCTGGGCGCGTTCCGCTGTGGTACATGTAGGTGCCCGGGCTGGAAGCGACGAAGGAGTAGGTGACCGACGAGGCGCCGTTCGCTCCCGCTTCGTTCGTCAGCGCCCCCGGCGTCCCGCCGGTGGCGGTAACCTTCGACTGGCCTGGGAACACGAGGGAGACCGGCACTGCGAAGGTCGGCTCGCTGTCGAGCGTGATCGTGACAGTGTCGCCCTCGTTCACGATCAAGGTCGGCCCAGGGTACTGCGCGCGGGAGCCCACCACGTTCGCGTTCGCGTATCCCCAGATCGTGATGCTTCCGCCGTCAGGGGTCGTGATGAAGTCCTGCTTCGCCGTAAAGTGGAACGTCGTCCCGGTCAGACCGTCGATCCCGGCGTACGCCGGTACGAAGAGCCCAACCAGGATCGACGCGATAAGGATTCTGCGGATCATGGCTTCACCCCCGCCTACGGCGCGATCACGATCTCGGTCATCAGCCCGCCGAGATCTTGCGTGTCGTTGTTCAAGAAGTTGAGATTGGTCGTGTAGAGCGGGTACGTCCCCGCCGGAATCCCGGTTGTGTCGATCAGGACGTCCACCGACTCGCCACCGCCGAGCGTGACCGAGTGCGTGTCGTAGTAAAGGTTCTTGCCGGTGGGACCGCGGTAATGCCGGGCGTTCAGGCCGACGACCTTCATCGGGAGTCCCGCGGTTGCTAGCGTGTAGTAGTTCGTCACGCTGAGGCTCGAGATGCGGAGCAGGATCGTCTGCCCCGGTTGCGCGCGGATGATCGAGTTGACCTTCTGCGACGGCTTCGGATCGTCGGCGGTGTTCATCAGCACGGCCGGGTTGATCGTGTCCGGATAGCCGCGGCCGTTGAGCATCGGGTAATTGTCTAGCATGTAGGCGAACGGGAGCGGCTGGATCGCAAGGTGAAGGTCGTGGAACTCGCCGTCCATCGCCGTCAGTTGGATCGGCACCTCGACGTCGTAGCGCGTGGACCCGTCCCCGTCGTCGTAGACATACTTGTCTCCGACCAGGGGATCGTCCTGCCAGCGATTTGCGTTCCAGTCCGGGTTGCTGTGGACGTGCGTGCCGAGCACGGTGCCGTTGGGACGCCGGTTCTGGATCGGCCTGACGTAGAGGTTGCCGAGCATCCCCATCTGCATGTGTTCGGTCGCCTCGACGTGGCAGTGGAACATGTAGGTTCCCGGCTCGACGAGGTTGTAGTAGTAGGTCAAGCTCGCCATCATGTTGATGCCGAAGGATCCTTCCGGCATCCCGTCGAAGACCGGCGCCGCCTGCGGGAACCCGTGGAAGTGCACCGAGTGCGGGTCGAAGAGATCGGGCCTCATCGCCATCCCGACGTTGGTCACGGTGAGGTAGAACTCGTCCCCTTCGTCGAGCATGATCGTGGGCGCCGGAAAGTTCGACGAGAGGAGGCCGAGTGCGGGCACGTCGTCGGCCGGCGTTCCCGTCCAGTCCGAGAACCCGAAGGTGTAGAGCAGCTTGCCGTCGGCCATATTGATGAATCCGTCTCCGGCTGCGAGATGCATGCATTTCGCGTTTGGATGGAGCGGATCGATCGTGTCGATGGTGGCGTTACCGTCGTTGTCTCCGGGGCACTGCACGCGGATGTTGCCGACCTGGGCGTTGGCGTGTCCGCCGACGGCAAACAGCACCAGCCCGACGAAGAGCGAGGCCCCTCTGAGGAGCGCCTTCATGTTCATCACTTGGCTCCCTTCACGGCGGCGGACGTCGGCTCGACGCCGCTGATCCCGCCACTCAAGCCCGACTTGGGGCGCGGCGCTGGCGGGGAAAACACAGGCGGGAGAGCCGCGAAGCAGGTCGCGGTTTTCTCGTCCGCGCCGACATCCGCCGGCAAATTGTTGAAACGACGCTCTACGTCGTAGTCGAAGCAGCGTGGATTCGTTGACAACAGGTTCATCGTGGCCGGGCACGTTGCCGGGAGCACACTCGCGTCAGCGAGGTTGGCCGCCGGCGAGCACGAGCCGATGTGCGCGTCGGCGTAAAGGGTCTGAGGCACCAGGGTCTCCAGGGTGGTCAGCGGGCCGAAACGGACCGTGATCCAGTTCCCTCCTTCGTCGAAGGCCGGAGCCACGGCAACCGAGCTCGTCAACTCCGGTTGCTGAATCGACTGCCGGCGGTTCCCGTTGAAGTACTCGGCGGTGAAGGCCGGGTCCGCGGCGAAGTTTGAGGCCGAGTACGGCGAGGTCCCCGCGGTGGGGTCGTTCCAGGGATTCGAGTCGGGATCCTGCCAGTTGGCGCTCAACACGCAAGAGCCAGGGTCCATGAAACGTTGCGTCGTCGTGCCTTCAACGGAGAGGTCCCAGATCACCGCCGGCTCCAAGGCACCCACGTCCGGTGACAGCTCGAAGACCGGTGGAATGGCGTTTCGATCGATGGTGAAGAAGAAGCTCCGGTTGTTCCGGATGATGTTGTTGCGCAACAAGGGATTGGAGAATTCGTCGTACGCGGTCACGCCGGCGCCGAAAGTGTTCGCGAGGGCCTGCGTGTGAGCGCGGGAGACGATTCCCGCAACTTGCGGGGTCGACTGGTTCGGACTGCCGGGGGCGAATGCCGCGCCCACGGTTGCCGTGCTGTCGTTGTTGACGATCGTGTTGAACAGGAGGCTCACACGCGGCGCGTCCTGAAGCGACAGGCCACCACCGGCCATCCCCGCTACGTTGTCGATGATGATGTTGTTGTCGATCTCGACGTGGTGCCAGCTCGCCGTGGAGGACGGATTGCGCTCGATGTCTCGTCCGCTTACCGAAGCCACCCGGATGCCGCCACCGTCCCCTGCGCCAGCGTTGTTCCCCTGGATCAGGTTGTTGAAGATCTGAACCGAGCCGGACCCCGGCGTGAGCGTGCTGGTGTTCAGAGGGAGCGGCGGCGCACCGGAGACCGAGATCCCACCTCCACCGGCCGGCCGGCCCTGGTTGAACGCCTCGTTGAAGTAGATCTTGTTGCGGGCGATCTTCCCGTTGGTGCTCAAGCCGTAGTGCCCGATTCCCGCGCCGTCACCTCCGGTGAAGTTCCCGCAGACAAAGTTGTCGGACACCCTGTAGAGGTTCGAGCCGTGGTTGAGGGAGATCCCTCCTCCCGCACCGTCGCTCGACCCGTTCTGGATCACCTGATTGCTCCGGATGCTTACCGAGTCGTTCTGGCAATCCTCGTAGTCCAGACCGTCTACGGTCTGCACGGTCAAGAGCGGGTGTCCGATGCGGATGCCACCGCCGTATACCCCCTGATTGCTGAAGACACGGTTATTGCTGATCTCGAGGAATCTGGCGTATCCGTTGACGAAAATCCCGCCACCGTGATCGGCGCCGGTGACACCCATGCCGTCAATGCGGGCGTTGGGAGTGGATACAAAGGCGCCGTCCTTCGAAAGAACGATGATCCCCGGGCATTCCTCGGTGAAGAGCGTTGCCGGCTCGGGCTGCGCGAACCCGATCTCCTGGGAGGGGAGCAGGTCGACGCTCCCCGCGGTGATCAGCTCCCTCGTCCGGTCCCGCCACCACTGCAACCGCTCCGCCGGGACCTTGGCCGCATTGATCAAAGTCGACGCAGCGCCCCAGCCCTGAAGGCGGACCGGTTTCCACATGATGACGTTCTCTTCGTAGGTGCCGGGCGCGACGAGGATGAGATCGCCCTCGCCGGCGACGTCGATCGCCGCCTGAATCGGCCGGTCCGGCCAGCCGGTCGGACTCGGCCTGACATGCCGAACGACGGGCGTCGGGTTCGACGCGGGGCCGATGAGCGGCCCGACATAGAGCGTGACGCCGGTTTCCGTTCTCGTCCCATTACCGCGCGTGACTGTGAGCTGACCAATCCGGCTCGCTTCTTCCCTCCCGGTTGCGGGGATGGTGGCGACGATGACGTTGTTATTCCAGCTCACAATGGGCAAATTGCGGCCGGCGAAGTTGACGTTGCCGCCGCTGCGAGTGGCTCCAAACCCGAAGTCTCGGAGAATGGTCTTGGGCTGCGCGACCTCGTCGTAGGCGGGGTTCGGAACCGCGACCTGTCCCGCCGAAACGATCGTGATGTTCTGGCCTTTCACCGGGACGTAGGGGCCGCCTTGAGACCCATAGACCGAATAGATGACGGGAGTACCGCTCTGCCACTCGCAGTCCACCGGGAACTGGGCGGGACCCGCGAACGCCGCGATCGGCTGGACCGGCGTGTCGAGATACGTCGTCTTCCCCGGCATGTACTGGAACGTGTAGCAGAACTGGCTGTATCGACGATCGAACTGCGGGTCGGCGATGAACTGTGAGCTCCTGGCAACACAAGTCTGGTCAACGCTGCACTCCGCGTCGGACGTGCAAACCTGCGTGGGATTCCCGGAGCAGCGACGATCGTTCGGGTTGTAGGCCGGGTTCGCGATCGGACCCGGCGAGTTCATGCACGCCGTCATCATGCTCGGCGAGACGCCGCTCGGGAACGGCGCGCTGATCCAGTAGGTGGACGGGACGAGCGCGTTGTAGTTCCCCCAGCGATCGGAATAGACGCGCGAGATCTCGCGGCCGGTCCAGTCGCGGATCGAGACGGGCAGGAACGGCGGTGAGTATTTTTCGCCGAAGGTCGGCGCGTTCGGGTCGAACTCGTTGGCGAAGTCGTTGAGAATGAATCCCGAAATATGCCCCGCGACCGGTGCCTCGGTGAAGAGGAAGAAGTCCGCGGCTGCGTTCTGCCCCTGGCGCACCGTGACCTGCTTCCTGTCGCAAAGCGGGGCCCTCTTGGTGGGGACGAACGGAAAGTTCGATGGGTTTTCGACGCCGGGAAAGAGCGTCAGGAATTGCGGCAGCAGATGCTGGTCGCCGAAGCACGCCGCTGGGATCAACAAGGGGCTCGGCGTCGCCTCGGGGCCGAAGTCGACGTTCTTGTCCTCTTCCCTCACGAGGTCGTACCCCGGGGGGGTAACCCCTTCCACGATGTAGGTGCCTGAGGGGAGGGTCGTGGCGTCGGGGTCTTCGACCGCCGTGCTGCCAGAGGCGATCCCGCCGGGGAAGTATGACGTGAACGCGTACCCGCCATCGAAGACGACCGGCCGCACCTGGCCGAAATTCCGAAGACCGTCGTAGCAGTCGAGCTGGACGCCGTTCACCGAGAAGGGGGTATCTCCCTGGCAGCCCACGGGCAGGGAGTCGTCCCAGGCGTCGGTTGCCGTGACGTTCAGCGCGTCACCCGCATCGAAAACGCCGTTTCCGTTCCAGTCGATGTCTTCCGGCCCCCAACCGGCGGCGATGGTGCCGCATGTGCCGCCGGGGCACTCCGTGTTCGATACGCACGTCACAGTCAAATCGTTCGAGCAGACGCGCCAATCGAATGGCGGGTTGTCGACGTCGGCCCGGATCCCGCCGCACTTGCCGATGGGCAATCCACCACCGGGGTCGCAAGGCGCGTCCGTCGTGCAAGTGATCGCCGGATTGTTCGAGCAGGCCTTCGCCGTGGACGTCGTCGCCAGTTTGTCGATCACCCCGTCACGGTTCGCGTCCTTGTAGAGGTTGAACTGGACGCGCGGGATCCCAGGCTCCCAGTTCTCCGCCGCGGCATACTGCGGGTTGTTTTCGGCCCGGGTCGTCGCGTAATGGACGATTCCGGTGATGCCGCCGTTGTGGCCCGCTGGGTAGTTAGCCTTCCCCCAGTCGATCACATGGGTCTGCCCGAGAAAGGCCTGCATCCCTTCGAGAAGAACCCAGCCGGGTTCGGTCCGTGAGAGGTTGTTCCCGGTGAACGGATTGTTCAGAGGGCCGACACAGTTGCCGGCCGTGTCGAAGCTCGCGCACTGCTGCTGAGGGTTGAGCTTGTCAGACGATGGGTAGGTCCACCCCTGGTCGGAACTCACGGGGCCCCCGCCATCGACGACGACCGTCGCGCCGGTCGCCTGTTTGGTCGCGAAGTCAACCTCGGCGACCATCCAGTTGAAGAACGGGAAGACCTCCCTGAATTCGTATTTTCCCTGCGGATCGGTCGAGCTGGACTGATATATGCTGCCGTCCCGGAATCGGATGTTCAGCGCTGCGTCTGGAATCCCGATCTCGTCGCCGGCTGAAGTGTTGTCGCATGCTGGGGTGACGCATTCGCGGAAGCCGTTGCGGTTGATGTCGTTGAAGACGGAACCTTGGTAGTGCGCAAACCAGTCGAAGACCGGCACATCCAAGAAATCAACATCCGCCCCCGCGACCTTGACGAGATTGGTGGCGAAAATCCTGTCGAGGCTCGCGTCCCAGATGGCCAGGCCGTAGTCCCCGTTCGGAACACCGGTGATCTCGAAGGTGCTGTCCGCGTTGCAGGGCGCGGCGTAAAGGCCGCGGCCGGTCCCTAAAGCCCCCTCGTTCAGACCGACCCAGCATCCTGGAACCGGATCGCCGCTGAACTGCGTGAAATCCGGGGGTCTTGACTGGTGGAGATTTCGAACCTGACCGCGAATACTGTGGCCGCCGGACAGAACCGCCGTGTCCTTGAACTGCTGCACGAAACCGATGGAGACGTGCGGTCCGGGAGGGCCGAACTCCGCAAAAAAGGTCGGCTCGTTAGGTTTGACCCACGCGTCGATCCCCTTCGTCCCCTCGAGCGTGTGGGTCTGGATCCACCCTTGCCCTGCGGGTGGGACGATCTGGATCGTGTACTTGGCAGGGCAGAGATACTTGATGACAACGACGCCGTCGGCGTCGGTCTTGAAGTGGCCGTTGCCGATCGTGATAGGCGTCGTGTCGCCCGGGTTGTAGGTCGTCCCGAGGGGGTTGCCGAAGCAGTCCTGAGTCACCTGGCCGCCGGACTGACCGTAGGTGCCGCCCGCCTCGAAGAGGAGTACGTCGAAGCCCTCGATCCCGACTTCCTCGGGGGTATCGGGGGCGTTGTTGATAGGAAAGTTGTCGTTGTATGCGAGAACGCGAATCTGGGCCGTCGGGAGCGGCGTCGGCTGGACCAGCACCTGGGCCGCCGTTTGGCCAAGAGCAACGCGCGTCCCGCCGTTCGCAAAGCCCGCATCCGGGAGAACCGAGATGAAGTAACGCTTCGACGTGGACAGCGCGGCGAGTTTCGCGTCGTCGGCGGCGATCCCGGAGTGGCCCTTCGCCAGGACCGGCATGTAGCTCTTGTGAAAATTCGCGCCGGGGCAGTTCGCCACCGGGTCGCCCGGCGCGCACGTGACGCCGGGGACGACGTCGTACGTCGCGTCCTCTTCGACGAGCCAGCGATAGCCGCCCGCTGGAGTCCCATCCGGTCCGACGACCGTCAGCGTGACCGCTTGCGCGGCCGACGGTACGAGAAGGGCCATTGCAGCGATTGCGATGAGCCCGACCGAGTACCGGAAGCGACGGGCGCTGCCGCCCATGTCCCGCCAAGCTGCCTGATTGAAGCCGATCATGCCTGCCTCCCTGTCGCTACTGACTGAAACCACGGAGCCACCTTGCCTGTGGAAATGGGCACTGAGTGCCAATCCCGTAAGTTCAAGGAGAGAATTACCCAAATCGCTCACGCCTATCCATCATCAGGACTCCTCATTTCAGTGGGCAATACAACCTATTGGGAATTTGAAGAGATCCAGTCGGGCATTCAATCGCTTGACTTGGCGCATACTCGGGCGTACTCGGTGATGGCAACGATCTATCCCGCCCGCCCAACGTGCGGACGAAAGGGCTGAATCAGTGAAGATGCGCATCCCATTGTTTCTGGCAGCCGCAACAATGCTGGCCGTCTTCACGCCGGTTGGCGCGACCGAGGCCAAGAGCGTCGCCGGCCCGGCCTGTTGCGCGAAGCCGCAGCCCAAGAAGGCCCAGTACGTTCGGACGGTGGCGTCTTACCCCGTTTCCAACCTCCGCTTCCTCGATCAAGAGAGTCGCGACGTTGTTCTGGCCGACGTCCTTCGTGAGGACGGCCGGCCGATCGCTCTCAACTTCGTCTTCACGACCTGCAACACGATCTGCCCGGTCATGACGGCGACATTCGCCAAGCTACGGAACGAGTTGGGGGAAAGTGCCTCGGACCTCCGGCTCGTTTCGGTGACGATCGACCCGGAACACGACACTCCGGCCGTGTTGCATCAGTACGCGGAGCGTTACGCGGCGGGAGCGGACTGGCGTTTCCTCACGGGCACGGTCGAGGAAATCGTCGCCGTGCAAAAGGCCTTCGACGCCTTCGCCGGAAGCAAGATGAACCACCGCCCGCTGACGTTTCTGCGAGCGCCCGGGTCGAGCGACTGGGTCCGCATCGACGGATTCGCGAGCGCGGCCGAGCTCGCGGCCGAGGTACGCTCGCTGACCCCCCGCTAGAGACGGAGAGCATCGCGATGCCGTGGTTCTCGAGGTTTCTGGCCACCGCCTCGATCGCCGCTTGGGCGATCTCTTTTCTTTCCGCGGCGCCGTCCCCGGGCGACCGCATCGCGGCGGGCGAGCGACTCTACCGGGAGGGGCTTCGCGCGTCGGGGACTCCGGTGACAGGAACGGTCCAGGGAGACGTTCCCGTATCCGGGTCCCAGTTCAGCTGCGTCAACTGTCACCTGCGCTCCGGCATGGGGAGCTCCGAAGCGGCGATCGTCGCGCCACCGATCAACGCGCTGATCCTCTTCGCCCCCCGTGAGACGGCTCCGCACGAGCGAGCGGCGTACGGCGAGAAGTCGCTGGCGGCCGCGCTCCGAACAGGCGTCGATCCCGCGGGACGGGCGCTCGATCCGCTGATGCCTCGCTACGTTCTCGACGACGAGGACGTTTACAGCCTCGCCGCCTACTTGCGCACGCTCTCGGCCGCTCCCTCTCCCGGGGTTGGCGCGTCGACCCTGGTCTTTGCCACCGTCGTGACCGAGGGCGTGCCGCCGGCGCGACGCGCCGCGATGCTGGGAGTCCTAAACGCCTACTTTCAGTCCAAGAACGCCCAAACGCGCGACGAGATTAGGAGGGCCGAGCGCGCCGAGGCTCTCAAGCAGCCCATGTACCAGGCGTGGCGCGAGTGGGTGCTACGAGTCTGGGAGCTCCACGGCCCGCCATCCTCGTGGAAGGGTCAGCTCGATGCCTACTATCGGAAGGAGCCGGTGTTCGCGCTGCTTTCAGGAACGGCGGAGGAGGACTGGTCGCCGATCCATGATTGGTCCGAATCGCATCGCGTCCCGAGCCTTCTGCCTATCACCGACCGGCCCGCGCTGCGCGAGGGCGATTTCTACACCCTCTACTTTTCGAAGGGGGTCGCGCTCGAAGCGCAGGTGATCGCCACGCGGCTTGCGAAGATCCACGCTCCCGCCCGAGTCGTGCAGCTCTTCCGCGCCGGCGGGATCGGCGAGGCGGGAGCGAGGGAGCTCCGGCAGGCTCTTCAGGCGGCGGGAACCGCCGCGAGCGTTGAGGACGTGACCATCGCCACGCAGGAGTCCCCCGCTGCCGCGATGCGCCGTGGCATTGGATCGGGTCCCCCGGCGGCGATGGTTCTCTGGCTTGATCGCGCCGATCTCGAGGCAATTTCAGCATCGGGAGCCGGTGCGGCGATCCGAACCGTTTACCTGAGCGCAACGCTCTCGGATCTCGTTCCCGGCGCGGCACTCCCCGCGCTGGGCGACGAGTCGATCCTCGCGAGCTCCTTCTCGCTCCCGGAGGAAGGTCGCCTGCGGGCGAAGCGCCTCGAGATCTGGTTGGCGCAGCGCGGCCTGCCTAAGGACGAGTTTCGTGTGCGGGACGAGACGTTCTTCGCTTGCATGATGGCCGGAGAGGGCCTCATGCACGTGAAGCAGTATCTCTACCGCGACTACTTTCTCGAGCTGATCGATCACACGGCTGGCGCCGCGGCCTATGCGAGCACCTTTCCCCGACTCTCCTTCGGACCCGGCCAGCGCTACCTCGCGAAAGGATGCTACCTCTTGCCGCTCGGCCCAAACCGGAGTGCCGCTTCGAGGGACGCGTGGGTCGTACCCTAACGGAGTCGCTCAGTGCCGGCTGGTCTCAGGAGGCTTGGGTTTTCTCGTGTGGCGCCGCAGTGGCGACGTAAAACTGGCTAACGAACCGAAGCGAGACTCGGCCGAAAGTAGCTCCGCGGAGGTGATCTGGTGCACGAGCCAGTCTCGCGTCGTGTCGTCGCCTCCGATGCGAAAGACGCTCAACACGACGCGCAGAATCTCCCGGCCGGCCGTGCGCGGATACAAGACGAGCTCGTCGTCCGTCGTGTCGCGCTGCGCCGTGGACCACAGTGCGCACCAGGGATGGCACACAAGCTCGCCGCCGGGTTTCCGTCCACACAACACTGATGGCAGGCGCGACCAACGACATCTGCCGCAGTGTAGCCGAGCACGGTTTGGGCGCCTTCGTTCCACCCGGCGATATACCCTCGACGGTCGACAACGATTGCCGCGCTGGCCGTGATGACGGCATCGTCGAAGTCTTTCATGACGATCCCCCCGGATGCGGTGGCGAACGATGAATCCCAGTCAGCGCCTCACGGGGAACATAGACGGGATCGGAAGCGACGTCCATGATCAAGGCAGACCGGATTGCCCCGACGATGGATCTATCGACTTAGGGAGAAACCTGACGTCATGCTGTCAGATCAGGGCTTCTCGATAGGCGAGAGCGACCGCCTCGACTTGACTGTGGACGTCCAGCTTCCGAAGGAAGTTGTGAACATGGTTTCTCACCGTCGGGAGGCTGATGAACAGCGTCTTGGCAATGTTGTGACAATCGCTCCCATGCGCGAGCAACCGCAGCACCTCGAGCTCCCGAGGCGTCAAGCTGCGACGGTTCGCAACACCGCTGTCGCAACCTGCGACCGCCACGCTAGCGACGCGCAGTTCGGGTCGAGCCGGCGCGCTCGGCATGGGTGTCAGGATGTGGACGATGCGCGACTCCGGCCCATCGCGCAGCACGATCACGGAGCACGCGGCGCGGACCTTCCCGCCTTCCGCGCTGGTCACGTCGAGCTCGAAGGGTTGCACCGCCTCGCCCCGCTGCGCCATCGTCCCGACGACGCATTGCTCGTGACAGAAATGATTGCCGTAGCGATCGCGGCCGCATAGCACGACGTGGCATGGCTGGCCCTGAGCCTCCTGCGAGCTGCACCCGAGGAGCTTCTCGGCCTCCGGGTTGATCGCTACGATGCGCCATCGCTCGTCCGTCACGAGAACGGGCGAAGCGGTTCCGGCTGAGATTTGCTGGTAGGCCGCGTCCATACTCGTCGGCACCGCCTCCGGTTGCGGATTCGGGACGAGCCTGACAACGCCGCTAGAAGTTCTTCCTAAACTCATTGTGATCACCACCCCCATGAAGATCTGTGTGAATGTCCACTGAGACGTGGAAAAAGACAAGATAGGGAGAGTGCTCTTTTTGGCTTAGGGATGCTCCTTATGCCTGATCAGAAGATCCCCGATAGGGACACCTAGGACGTTCGACTCCCGAGGGTCCAGCGGATCGCGAATTGAACGAGTTTTCGCGAATCCCGGAGCTCGAGCTTGTCCTTGATGTGGGCCTGATACGTCTCGATCGTCTTGACGCTCAGGTTGAGTTGGCCGGCGATTTCTTGGGTGCCGAGCCCTTCTCCGATCAGACGGAAGACCTGCAGCTCGCGGTTGCTCAGTCGAGCCACGACGGGCTCGTCCTCGTCCGCCTCGCCGGAGAGCAGCCGCTTGAGGAGGTTCGGCGACACGTGGTCGCTCAGGAAGATCTCGCCGCGCAGGACCTGGCGAATCGCGGGCAGGATTCTCATGCTCGCCTCCTGCTTCGTGAGATAGCCCAGCGCTCCCGCGCGCAGCGCCCGCTCGACGTAGTGAATCTCGTCATGCATCGACAGGACGAGGATGGGAATTGCGGGGTGGTTCGCTCGCAGGTTTTTGATGAGGCTGATGCCATCGCCGGACTTCAGCGACAGATCCACGATGACCAACTGCGGCAACAACTGCGCGACGACACGAAGCGCGGTCGCCTCGTCTTCCGCTTCGCCGCAGACGTGGAGGTCCGGTTCCTGCATGAGCAGCTGGACCAATCCTTGCCGCACGATCGGATGATCGTCCACGAGGACGATTTTGATCATCGCCTGACCCTCCTCAGTCACGAAAACCTGCAGTCTACGGTCGTTCCCTTGCCGAGTCTCGACCGGACCTCGATCGTGCCGCCCAACACACCCGCCCTGTACCGCATCGAACGCAACCCCATGCCCTCTCCCGGCGTCGCATCGGCTCGGAACCCCGCGCCGTCGTCGCGAATCATGAGCGTACGGCCGCTCTTCCTTCGTACGAGCAGGATGGCGATCCGCCCGGCCCTGCCGTGTCGCAGTGCGTTGTTCACCGCCTCCTGGATGATCCGGAAGAGGTGCGTCGCCCGGGACCGATCCTCCGGGGCGGCGCCTTCGCCCAGTCTGATCTTGCACCTTACTCCGTACATCTGCTCGACGCCGACGACAAGCTCCTCGAGTGCCCCCTGAAGGCCGGCCTCCTCGAGAACCGCGGGGAAGAGACCCTTCGCCAGCGTGCGGGTCGTGCCGATCGTCTGGTCGATGAGCGCGCTGATCTGGCGCGCCTGCTCCGCCTGCTCCGGAGCCACCGTCGCCAGTTGTTGCTGGAGCACCTTGCTGAGGAGAGCGGTCCCCGTGAGGCTTTGTCCCAGGCCGTCGTGCAAGTCGCGACCGATTCGGGCGCGCTCGGATTCCGCGATCTCCAGAACCTCCTTCTCCAGCCGCTTCCGTTCGGTGATGTCCGAGGTGATGATCGTCACGGCGACGATGGCCTCGTCGCGCAGCACGGGGCCGATGCGACTCGAATACCACGCGGAAGTCGCGTTGGGCCCGATGCCTTCGAGCTCGAGGCTCTCGGGCGCGCCCGTGCGAAAGACGCTTCCAATGGCCGCGTGCAGGGCTGCGGCATGCTCGGGCGGCGCGTAGCGATCGACGCTGGTTCCGATCACTTGCTCGACGGTCAGGCCTGGCACGACGCGGTTCGCGAAGAGGATCATCCCCTCGCGATCGACCGTGAGAATCACGTCGGGGGCGTGCGTGACGAGGGCCTTCCAACGAGCGACGGTCCCCTCGAGCGCGTCCCGCGCCCGCGTCAACTCGCCTCCCATGAGGTTGAACGCCCGGGCGACCTCGCCGAACTCGTCGTCCTGACCTTCCTCGACCCGATACGACAACTCGCCTCGCGCCACCAGCCCGGTCCCCTCGATGAGCTTGCGTAGCCTCCTCGTGATGTAACGCGCGATGGCAAACGATACTCCGGCCGCCAGCAACACGCCCAGGACAGTCGATACGAGGACCATCTCCACGAAAACGCGGCCGACGCTGAACGCGTCGCGCCTGTTCCACGCCGCGACGAGTCGGGCCCCTCGCAACGACGTCGTCGTGCCGTCCTGCACGCCTCGGGTGACGACCAGATGGTCGCCGCCGATCTCGGGCCACCCTGCCGCCCTCGCGCGGGTCCGGTCACCCGCGATGATGCGTCCGGAGGCATCCACCAGCAGGAAGATCGTCCCGGTCGATCCCGACTGTGACGCGCCATGGGACTCGGCGACGAGCTGCTCGACGGCATCCCACCGGACGCTCGCGACGAGCCAGCCGATCGGCTCGGTGCTCAAGCGCGAGATGATCGGCTGCGCGATGCGCACGACTGCAGGACCCACGGACCCCTCCACGGGGAGATCACCCCAGCGGGTCTGTCCGTCGGGCTCGACGTGAGGCGCCACATCGCCGACCGGCATCGCCTTTCCAATCCCGCCGAGATCGCTCGATGCGATGACGGTCTCGGATCGGTCGAGCACCGCCAGCGAGGCGTACAGATCGGCCTGCTCGCGCTGCCGCTCGAGGAGGAAGTTCTCGATGTTGAGGACACGATCTTGGACGAGAACATCGTCCATGATGCTCAGACCGGACCACGACCGCATGTCGCGGTCGCGGTCGCCGAGGAATTCACTCACCGTCTCGAACCGTTCGCGGGTCCGGGCGGAGAGGTTTTCGACGACGAGCCGATCGAGGGCCACCTCGCCGACGCGAATCACCAACCACGCCTCCACCGCAAACACGATCGCCACCACGAACGTGAACGCGGCGAGCAGACGCGTGAAGAGGCTTAGACGGTGTACCAGAAGCACCGGGTCATCTCCGCAGCGCGTACCCCGACGCGCCCGGTAGAATTCCGTCGATGGCGACGAGTTTCGCGTCGGTTCCGTGCACCGTGTTCGCGCGCACGAGCGCGATCAGTCCGCGCCCCGACGCGACGAAGGCGACGGCCACCTCGTCCGTTGCGACCACCTTGGGCGCGAGATCGATTTCTTCCTGGTACAATTTTTCGACGATGAGCCTGCGTAACGAGGGATAGTCGCTCCGATAGATCCGCTCGAGGAGGAACGACTGCGGCTCGAGGTCGTCCTCGGAGAAGATGAGCTTCACCGGCCGTCCCGGTTTCCAGTACTTCTCGCGGAACAGGAACAGGCGGCGCAACTGCTCGACGCTGATGCTCTTGACGGCGACGTCGGGGCTCACGACGATCGCATAGTCTTCGACGGCCTCCGCCGGCGCGGCCGCCGCGCTCGCGATCACGGCCGCGACGAGCGCGCCGCCCAGGGTCGCCCGAAGGGCCCTAGAAAATGAACGCGGTCTGGACCACGAGACCATTGCTGTGGACTCCCGGGCGAATGTCGTGGCGCACCTCGAATTTGATAGCGTTGAACGAATTGAGATCCCAGCGCAATCCGAGCAGGCTCCTTTTCAATGGGGTGATCTCCGAACCGTAGTACGGGTCGGCAGTGTCGACATCGAGGCGGTCGTAGCCGCCGTACGGTTTCAGCTTTCCGAAGTTCAAGAGTCCGATGAGGAAGTACCCCGGCGAGTTGTAGATCGCGCCGGTCAGGAGGTCTTCGTGCCGGACGTAGTAGTACTCGGAGAGAAGCTCGAACCGGTCGTCGCGATACGTAACGAAGGCGCCGGCGATGCGCTCGGACTCCTCGCCTTCCCTGCCGGTAGTTGCCGGGTCGGCTGGGATCATGTCGAGATGGATCATGGGTCCGAAGAGCAGGCGGCCCTTCGCTTCGTGCGAGGCGCTCAGCCTGAGCGTCAGCGCCTTCTGGTCGTTGACATCGAACGCGGTCTGCACCTGTCGCGACGTCAGCCCGCGGCCGTTTCCGATGTTTGCCGCGTACTCGAATCCCCACGGCCCTCGGAAGACCCGGCCCCCCATGGCGAGCCCGACCGAGTGCATGGGGAGGATCCCGTCATGCTCCTCCCAGTTGAGAACGTCGGGACGCGCGACCGTGGGCTGAAGCAGGAGGCCGTGGTTGTAGGCCTCGTTCCAGTATCCGAGCGCCGTGTGATGCCTGCCCACGGAAATCCAAAAACGGTCCGAAACCGTGTACTTGATGAAGATGCGCTCCAGCTCGACGGCCGTCTCGCTGTCGGTATTCGATTCGAAGACGAGCTCGGAGAGAAACGACACGTTGTCCGCGAGGTGGGAGACGATGAACAGGTCGAGCTCGCCGAGCGCGAAGTAGTTATGGCTGGACTTGCCGACGCCCTCCACATCGTCGAAGTAGATGTTGGCGGTGACGTCGGCAAAGCCGTGAAACATCAGCCGAGGCGCGAGGTCGGACAGGCCGAACTCGCGCGCCATCGGCTTCGGGGTGCTTTCCGAGCTCTTGGGAGCCTCGGTGTCATCGGCGCGCGTGGCTGGCGACAGCAGGAGGGCGCCCGCCATGGCACACGCCATCGCCGCCGTTGTCGCGGTGCGGCGCCAAAAAGTCACACGTCTCACAAGATCGCCCCCACGGATCCAACACGTCATGACCGCCACATCATAAGGTGGTTTCCCGCCGCAGACGGCGCCAGCCTACGCCCGTCGGCGTGCGCGGGGGTGGAACCGACTCAGAACAGCCAGTCGAACGACAGCCAGATCCGGCGCGCCTCGAGCAGGTAGTACGAAGCGTCGGCGAGCTCGCTCTCGGCGACGGGATCGCGACGGTCGTTGAGGTTCGTGCCGTCGAGCCGGATCGTGAAGCGGTCGCCGCGCCAGCCGACGCCCATGCCCCACGTCGTGAACTGGGGGGCGAGCGCGGTGTTCCTCTTGTTGAGGTAGCGCGAGCCGGTGAACGACGTGTCCGCGTGGGCGATGAACCCCTTGAGGGGCGCGTAGACGATGCCGAAGCCGGCCAGCCAGATCGGCGTCATCTCCTGGCGCTTTCCCGCGAGCTGCGTCGGCACGCCGTCGAAGTCTCGAACGTAGTCGAGG
>Ga0315273_10000940_pt1 | contig 31934 bp, 33 predicted proteins | sample YL17G02_0_MG_FD_205753 | JGI IMG/M metagenome (GOLD analysis project Ga0315273, IMG submission 205753) | Sediment microbial communities from Yellowstone Lake, YNP, Wyoming, USA - YL17G02_0 | ecosystem: Environmental > Aquatic > Freshwater > Lake > Sediment | place: USA: Wyoming | collected...
CTATGGACGCAGCTGGAAAAGCAGCTATAGTCTCCGGAGATCAGTTGGTAGCCTATCTCGCCAAAGTTCTGCAAGCCGATGTGGTTGCCGTGGGAAGCAATGTTGATGGTGTCCTTGTTTCTGGCAGGCCACTCTCAAGGATTACAAGAAAAGAGCTTTTTGCAGTGGAGTGCGCTATTGGAGGCAGCGCTGGTGTGGACGTTACCGGAGGCATGAGAGGAAAGCTTCTGGAACTATTGGATCTGGCAGATTTGGGAATAGACTCCGTGATATTTAATGCAGGCATTGAAGGAAATATTGCCCGGGCCCTAAAAGGCGAATGCGTGGGAACTAGAATTGGGAGGGAGAATTGACCACATCCAGCCGAAAGCTCGACCACATCAGAATCTGTCTGGAAAAGCCGGTTGATGCGAAAAAGTGGCCCTTCCAAGATCTCGTGCTGCTGCATAAGGCTCTGCCGGAGATCGACGAAGCGGATATAGATACATCCTGCGTCTTCCTGGGGAAAAAGCTGAAAGCGCCCCTTATGATCAGCGCCATGACAGGAGGCCATCCCGAGGTTAAGCAGATCAATGTTCGCCTGGGAGAAGCGGCCCAAGAGCTAGGCATTGCTTTGGGGGTGGGCTCACAGAGAGCGGCAATAGAAGACAGAAGGCTGGTGGACACCTTCTCCGCGGTCAGGGATGCCGCGCCTGACATTCCCATCATTGGCAACATCGGAGCCGCGCAACTGAAAAGATCAGGGCCGGAGATCTTAGAGCGGCTGGCTGAGATGATAGATGCGGATGCCATTGCAGTTCATTTGAACTTCCTGCAGGAGATTATTCAGCCGGAAGGAGACAAAGATGCCGGAGGAGTGCTGGACGCCTTGAGATCGGCTGCCAAAGGATCGGTACCGATCATGGTTAAGGAGACCGGAGCCGGTATATCACGGGAAGTGGCCCAGGATCTGGTCTCTGCGGGAGTGAAGATGATTGACGTATCGGGCGTGGGAGGGCTCTCCTGGGCCGGAGTTGAGTCTTTTCGTGCAGCCGAGGTCGGGGACGATGAGCTGGAGATGATGGGAAGGCTATTTGAAAACTGGGGAATTCCAACGCCAGTTAGCATTGTCGAGTGCAAAGCTGCCGGAGCTTTTGTCATCTCCTCGGGCGGAGTTCGTAGCGGCCTGGATGCGGCCAAGAGCCTGGCAATGGGTGCCAGCCTGGCGGGCGCTGCCCTTCCCTTCCTCAGGCCGGCCACAAAAGACAAAGAGGCAGTTGTTAGGGTTATGAATGCTTATATCCGTGCGCTGAGAATCACAATGTTTCTCACCGGATGTAAAGAAGTGACGCAGCTTGCCAAAGTTCCTCTCGTGGTTCTAGGAAGGACCAGGGAGTGGCTGCAGGTGCGGGGTTTTGATTTGAGAGCATTTTCTGTTTATAGAGAGTTGGCAAAATGAAGGATATTTCAATAATCGCTGTGGGCGGCTACAATGAAATTGGCCGCAATATGACGGCGATAAGGATCGGAAAAGATATCGTGGTAATGGATATGGGAATTCGGCTGGATCGGGTGCAGATTCACGAGGACACAGATGTGGAATCGCTGCATGCTGCCGACCTGATCAACATGGGGGCCATTCCCGATGACAGCATCATGGAAAATGTTGACGGAAAGGTAAGGGCTATCGCCTGCACGCATGGTCACCTGGATCACATTGGAGCCATCTCCAAGCTGGCCCACAAGTATCATGCTCCCATCATTGCCTCGCCGTTCACTGCAGACCTCATCAATCAGGAGATAAAGTCCGAGAAGATCTTCGGGGTGAAAAATCCCCTGCATATCATGAAAGCGGGAGAACGATTCCGGGTTACAGAGGACATCGAGCTGGAGTTCATCCGCGTGCAGCACAGCATTGTGGACTGCGTCTTCGCCGCCATTCATACTCCCAAGGGCATCATAGTTTACGCTAATGATTTCAAGATCGATCGGTCTCCGACTTTGGGCGAGCCGCCAGACTTCGCCAGGCAGAGAGCCTTAGGAAAGCAGGGCGTGCTGGCGCTCATCACCGAGACCACCAATGCCTCCATCTCCGGAAAGACGCCCTCCGAGAAGATAGCCAAGGACCTGGTATGGGATGTGCTTCTCGGTACCGAGGAGTCAAAATCCGGTGTCATGGTCACCACATTCTCCTCACATATTGCCCGCATCAGGGCCATAATCGAGGCCGCTCACCAGATGGGACGAAAGCCGGTTCTCCTGGGCCGCTCCATGGAAAAGTACTGGGGTACGGCAGTGAGAACGGGCTACGCGGGCCAGGGAGATGTGACCGTCTTTGGCAGGCGCAAGTCGGTGGACAAAGCCTTTAAGAGGATCATGACTGAAGGTAAGGATAAGTATCTGCCCATCATGACCGGCCACCAGGGAGAGCCGGGAGCCATCTTGAGTCGGGTGGCCAATGGCGAGACCGACTATCTGGTGGAGTCGGGAGACAAGGTCATCTTCTCCGCGGGCATCATACCCCAGCCGCTCAACGAGTCCAACAGGCACACGGTTGTCACCAAGCTCAAGATGCGGGGTGGCAGGATTTACGATAACGTGCATGTCTCAGGTCACGCTTGCCGGGAAGATCACTGGGAGCTTCTGCGCATGATACAGCCGGAGCATGTCATACCCAGCCACGGAAACCTGAGCAGCCACGGCAGCTATCTCATGATGGCCGAGGAGACCGGCTACTCGCTGGGCTCCAATATTCATCTGGTGAGAAATGGTCAGGAGCTCTTAATCGATTAGGCAATAGAGGGGTGAGGCGAGAATGACGAAGATGATGGACAGAGATCTGGACAAAGAGCTACAGACTCGAGCGGCCCTGGTGACAGGAGCCATTGAAGAGCTTGTCCCGGTGGTGCATCCGAGCCCATTGTATGAGGCGAGTCGGCATTTGGTGGACTCGGGCGGAAAGAGGCTGCGTCCATCCATGCTGCTGCTTGCGGGAGAGGCAGCTGGCGGCGATGCTGTGGCTTTGGCCCCGGCTGCTGTATCCATTGAGCTGATCCATAACTTCACGCTCATTCATGACGACATCATGGACAATGCCAATGTGAGACGCGGTCGGCCGGCAGTTCACAAGCTCTGGGGTCTGTCTGGGGCCATCCTCGCGGGCGACACCCTCTACTCCAAGGCCTTCCAGGTGCTGGGCATGACAGCTGCCAGGTCCGATCTCGTGTTGGGGGCCATGAATATGCTTTCCAAGACCTGTACAGCCATCTGCGAAGGCCAATGGCTTGACATGGAGTTTGAGGCAAAAGAGCGCGTCTGTGAGGCGGAGTACATGGAGATGATTGAGAAGAAGACGGGCGTTCTCTATGGAGCATCAGCCGGCATGGGGGCGCTTCTCGCCGGGGCCTCGCCCGATGTGGTCACTGCACTGGATGAGTTTGGCAGGCTGACCGGTATGGGCTTTCAACTGCAAGATGACGTCATCGATCTTATAACTCCGGAGAAGGTCTCAGGAAAGCGGCAGGGAGGAGACCTGATTGAAGCCAAGAAGACATTGATTATGATCCACGCCATTGCCAACGACGTTGCTGTTCCGGTCTTCGGCAAGAAGGATACTACGGAGGAGCAGATTTCGGAGACCATCTCCCTTCTGGAGAAGAGCGGGTCAATCGAATACGCTCGCTCCCGGGCCGAGGAGATGGTGCAAAAGGGCAAGCAGGCCCTGCAAGTTCTGCCGGACTCAAAGGCTCGGGCCACGCTGCTGGACCTGGCCGACTACATGATTAGGAGAAGGTATTAGGTATCGTTTTCCATCGATATTTGGTAAGATCTATTAGAAACGGTTCATCTCCCTCAGCCCCCCTGGCCTTTCCATCAGCGCTGTGCCCACCAGCAACGCATCCGCTCCCGCTCGCATCATGCGCAGGGCATCCTCACGACTGTGCACCCCGCTCTCCGCCACCAGAAACACCCCCGCTTCCTTCGCTCTCGACGCCAGCCGCTCGAATGTGCACAGATCGATCTCGAGCGTATTCAGGTCGCGGTTGTTGACGCCGATAATCCGGGCATCGGTCTCCAGCGCCTCCTCCATCTCTTCCTTGTTATGAACCTCCACTAGCGGCTCCATGCCTAGAGTCCTGGCTGCGTCCACAAATATGTTCAGATCTATGCCAAGAGCAGCTATCAGCAGCACCAGGTCGGCCTGCACCTCGTATAGCTGCCTCTCCTCAAAGATGAAGTCCTTTCTCAAGACCGGCAGCCCGGCTCTCCGGGCGATCTGGGCGTTTTGCAGAGCGCCCTTAAAATGCGTGGGCTCGGTGAGAACGGAGACTGCGCAGGCATGGTTATCTGAGTAAGCTTGGGCATAAGCCGCCACCTCCTCCGGCGCGAGGGCCCTTCCAACGGCCTTGGGCTTGATCTCAGCGATGATGGGGATGAAGCCGCGGCTCTTCAGGGCACGTGCCGAAGCGATGAGATCCCGGCGCTCGGCCTTCAGCCAGGGGGCCGCAGCCTTAAAGCCCCTCGTCCGTGAAGCCCCCAGGATGCCGTCAATCAAAGGGTGCATGCTATCACGTCATCGATCCAGTTATTGATCAGCTTCTTGCCGGAGGGCGTCAGCACCGACTCGGGATGAAACTGCAGCCCGCCGTGGGGATGGCTCTTATGCCTCACCCCCATGATCACCCCCTCCGCGGTCTTTGCCGAGACCTCCAGTTCAGGGGATAGCTTTTCGATGGCCAGGGAGTGATACCGTCCTCCTACCATGGGATTTTCCAGCCCCCGGAAGATGCCCTTTCCGTCGTGCTCTATCAAAGAGGTCTTGCCGTGCAGGGGCCTGGTGTGGGAGATGGTGCCACCGTAGGCGATGTTCATGGCCTGATGGCCCAGGCAGACGCCCAAAATGGGTGTCTCTCCGAACTGCTTGATTATCTCCAGACATGAGCCTATGTCCCGCGCGTTAGCTGGATGGCCCGGCCCGGGAGATATTACTATTCCCAGAGGCTCCATGGCAGCGACTTCCTCCAATGCTATGCGGTTGGACCGGACGGCCGTCTCTGGATAGAACTGGGAGACGTAGTCCACCAGATTCCAGACGAAGGAGTCCTGGTTGTCCACAAAGAGGATCGGGCGGACCGTCCCGACTGCCCCAGTCATACCTCTACCCCCAAAGCCCTCTTCATGGCCGCCATCTTCCGTTCTGTCTCGTGGTACTCCTTCTCTGGATCGGAGTCCGCCACTATCCCCGCCCCGGCCTGCACCGTGGCCACCCCATTCTTAACCAGAACGCTTCGGATGGCTATGGCAAAGTCGGAGCTGCCGTCGATGGAAAAGTAGCCGATGCCGCCTCCGTAGATGCCGCGCGGCGTATCTTCCAGGTCGTCGATAATCTCCATGGCCCGCAGCTTGGGCGCTCCGGATAGCGTTCCTGCCGGAAAGACCGATCGGGCCGCATCGAACTGGTCGCACTCTTCTCTCAGGTCTCCAGAGACGGTGGTCTCAATGTGCTGCACATGAGAGTACTTGAGCACGGACATGAAATCCTCTACCTGCACCGTACCGGAGCGGCAGACGGATCGCACATCGTTTCGGCCCAGGTCCACCAGCATGACATGCTCTGCCCTCTCTTTCTCGTCTGCCAGCATTATTTTGGCGTATCTGTCGTCCTCGGTCGGTGTCCTTCCCCTGGGACAGGTTCCGGCAATGGGATTGACCCTGAGCTTGCGGTCGTAGGTGTTGAAGAGGGTCTCTGGCGAGGCCCCCACAATGGCCAGATCTCCGAATTCGAAGAGATAGGTGTAGGGGCTTGGATTGATGCTGCGTAGCTTCCGATAGAGCTTGACGGGATCCGGGCACTCTATTCTGGTCGACCGGGCTAAGACTATCTGAAATATGTCCCCGTCCAAAATGTGCTCTTTTGCCTGGCGCACAGAATCTTCATACTGCTGCTGTTCGCCTGCAAAGAGAATGCTGCCCGCAATATTCAGGTCCTCGGCCTGGTCGTAGTCGGGATCAATTCCGTCGATTGTCTCGATAAGGTTGACCTTGGGGCCGGGCAGAATGGGGGCTATGGTGAAGTAGACCTTGCGGGTGAGGTGGTCGAAGATGAAGGTGCTCTCAGCCAGGCAGAGCTTGGCATCGGGAGTCTCCGAGGTGGAGATTCTGCCCAGCCGCTCCTTTACCAGGTCATAGGCCAGATATCCTATCCCACCCCCGGTGAATACCTGCCTGCCAAAGCAGTTCGGCATGCCCCGGCTGCATGGGATGGCCGCCCGCAGGGCATCAAAGAGATCATAGCCCTTTTTTATTGGGCCTTGCAGAATCGAGCCCTTCTTTTCCACATCCACGCACCCAGAGAGCCTCTCCTCTATGGGCTCCATGCCGCCGCCAAAAAATTCCATGTGCAGGAAGCGGTTCTTCACCGTAACCACGGCTGAAGGATCGGCTCCCACGAAGGAAAATCTGGCCTTTTGGCCCGACTTTTCCACCGACTCCAGAAGGTAGGGATATCTGCGGCCTCTCAGGGCCAGGTAAAGGGAGAGGGGTGCATCCACGCTCACCTTATCGGTAACATCAACGTACACCGGCTCTACTGAGTGCATGCTCTCACCTCCCTAACAAAGGATAAAATCTTCTGCTGGTCCTTCTTTCCGCCCGTCTCCAGGCCGCTGGATGCATCCACGGCATAGGGCCTGACCTTCTTTACGGCTGCAGACACATTAGCGGGATTAAGGCCGCCTGCCAGGATCACCGGCACCTTCAGGCATTCTACGATTTTGGCGCTTTTATTCCAATCATGAACGGCTCCCGTTCCCCCCAGCTTTCCATTGGAAAGGGTGTCCAGCAGGATGGCGTCGGCACTTGCTGCATAGCTTCTGATCTCATTTAGGTCTGAAGAGGCGGGCAGCGCTGCCACAAGCTTCTGAGCAACCCTGCCCTTCAGCTCCGCCAGATCCGCGGCACTTAAGGAGCCGTGCACCTGCAGGACATCCGCTCCGATCAGGTCTGCCAGCTGCACAGCTTCCTCTACATACTCCGGTGCAATCACGGCCACGCTCTTGGTGAATAGCGGCACCATTTTAATCAGATCTGCAGCATCTTTGGCAGAGAGGCGATGTCTGGAATCGTCAATCTCCACGACAAATCCCACGCAGTCCGCTCCTGCGAGGGCGGCCTGCAAGAGTTCTGATTTGTTCATTATTCCGCAGACCTTTATCCTAGTCACAGGAAACGCTCCAGCTTTTTTGCATCGCCGTTCATCTCCACCATTCTTCGGAGGACATCCAGGGCTTTTCCCGAGTCTATGGCCTCCTCCGCCTTCTTCGCGCCCTCTTTAAGTGTAGAAGCTCGTCCGGAGACGTAGACGGCCGCTCCGCCGTTCATGGCGATGATATCTCGGGCCGGGGACCGCTCACCTCTCATCACAGCCACCAGCTTTCTGGCATTGTCTTCGGGTGCTCCTCCCGCAATATCTTGCGGCCTGGCCAGGGGATAGCCCAGGTCTTGCGGCATGATGCGGTAGCTTTTCACCATTCCGTCTTTCAGCTCCGAGATCTTTGTTTCTCCGGTGTTGGTGATCTCGTCCATGCCCATGCCGTGCACCACTAACGCCCTCTGTGTGCCCAGCATCAGGAAAACCTGGGCCAGCTTTTCGCAAAGAAGCGGATCGTAGACGCCCATCACCTGTGCCTGGGCTCCGGCGGGATTGGTCAAGGGCCCCAGGATGTTGAAGACGGTGCGCAGGCTTAGCTCGCGCCGGACCGAAGCTACGCGCTTCATGGCCGGATGGAATATGGGAGCCAGCATGAATCCAATTCCCAGGCTCTCGATCATGGCTGCCACCGCCTCCGGCTGGGGGCTGATGTTGACGCCCAGTTCCAAGAGTACGTTGGCGCTGCCGCATTTCGAGCTCACTGCATAGTTTCCGTGCTTCGCCACAGGCACGCCGCAGGCGGCGGAGACTATGGCCGCTGCCGTGCTCACGTTGATGGTGTTGGAGGCATCCCCTCCTGTGCCGCAGGTATCAACTAAAGTGCCTTTGACCTGAGGGCGGATGCAAACTGCAGTGCCTCGCATCTTCCTGGCAAAGCCTGCTATCTCTGGGATGGATTCGCCTTTCATGCGCAGCGCAACCAGCAAAGCGCCGATCTGGGCATCTGTGGCGCTGCTGAAGATCTCCCCCATCAGCGCTTCTGCCTCCTCCATGGAAAGGTCGCGCCCTTCCACGATCTCTTGAAGATAACTCAAAGTAATCACCACATCCAATGTATAATCTTGTACTCTATTGAGTTAAAAAGTACAATGTATTTATAGATTGTGCATTTGTAGATCGAAAAATAGCGTTTAGTGCCCAGACGCAGACGCCAATGGTTGAAGAAGTGGTTAGAATGTATTCATTATATCACATACTTTGATTATTTTTATTGTGTCTGTTTAGCCCTTGATTCTATATAGTAAATAATCCAACGTCCAACATCCATTTAGAATCATCTTTAATTACTATGATACATACTTCCAGGAATATCAGAATAGAGGCCATGCGATATTGCATCACAGCAATTCTACTAACAGTAGCATTAGTCATGGCTTTATCACCTGCATTAGCCAGTGATAACTCACAGATCATTGTAATTACCTCTCCAGCATGCGCTTCTGAAAATGCTCTCAAGGATCTTACTGTATCGTCCGCAGCTACCGTCTTTGCAGCTGGCCTTTTAGCAGGCTTCAATCCCTGTCTTCTGGCCATACTGGCCTTTCTGGCAAGCTCAATGCTGTCGAGTACGGGCCGCAGACGAGATATCTTGACTATGGTGGCCTTCTTTTCCTTGGGCATATTTGTGGTCTACATTATTTTTGGAGTGGGCCTATTTAGCGTTCTACAAGAAAAGTCTACTTCCGCTATGTTTCGCTTTGTTCTGGCAGCTGTCCTATTGGTTTTAGGGATAATGCAGCTGGAGGATGCCAGGAGGCTGCAAAGTGGAGGCATGTCCCTCTTTCGAACGGATTGGACTAAGAAATATGTCAACAGTGTCATTGCCAGCCGGAGGCTCAGCCTCTATTTCCTCTTAGGAGCGCTCTTCTCACTGGTAAGGGCCCCCTGTGTGGGGGGAGTCTACATCGCTATAATCGGCATAATCTCTCGCCAGAGGTTTGCCTCGTCAGGGATAACTTATTTGATGATTTATAACCTGGGCATAGCACTTCCTGTCCTGCTCCTGGGAGGAATCATCGCATTAGGTATGAGCCCGGAGCAAGTGGATCAATTCAGGAACAAACACAGAGTTGCCATTCGGATGATAACGGGAATAACGCTATTAGTTCTGGCATCGCTCATCTACTGGCAAATGATTTAGGCGAGAAGGAATGAGGCGAGAAGCTTTGATAGCGAGCTATTTCTCAGGCCTCGTAGATCCCTGCGCCCATATACCAGGTATCATCTACCTTGGTGGTGTAGCTCAGTTTTAGCTCCTCTCTCATATTTTCTTTTGGGTTAGGGTAGAGGTAGTAGGTCTGTCCAGACAAGGCCCTGGCCAGCTCGAGGTTATCTCCTCATAAATACATAAACAAGGAATTAGATCAGATTTCATTACACATAACCATTTTCAGTCGCAGGTCTAATCGCCTAAGGCCGTTGCGATCTGATCACTGCAGGGAGTTTTTGCGGATCATCCCCTTGCCGCAAGCCTCCAGAGCATCCCTCAGCATCTCTATCTTGACCGGCTTGCTTACGTAGCCATCCATGCCTGTAGCCATACACATCTCTCGATCGCCCTTGAGGGCAGAAGCGGTCATAGCGATGATCACTGGCCGCTCCCGATCCGGCCATCTTTGATGTATCGCCTGGGTAGCTTCCAGGCCATCCATTTCCGGCATCTGCACGTCCATTAACACCACATCGTAATGCTGGCGCTCCAGGGCCTGCAAAACCTCGATGCCGTTGGCTGCCACATCCGCTCTAAATCCCAGCTTATTGAGCATTCTCTGAGTCACCATCTGGTTAACCAAGTTATCTTCTGCCAGCAGTATGCTTAAACCTTTATTGAGATCTCCCTGGACGTCGCCCCTCGACGCGGGCCTGCCGATTTCAATAGGCCCGCAGAGGGTCGGTTCCACCAGGATTGTGAAGTGAAAAGTAGACCCCTTGCCAACCTCACTCAGAGCCCACATCTTTCCACCCATCAGCTCCGCTAGCCTCTTGCTGATGGCCAGTCCGAGGCCGGTGCCCCCGTATCGGCGCGCTGTCGAAGTATCGACCTGAGAAAACGACTGGAATAGGCGGCCCATTTTATCTTCTGGAATGCCGATTCCCGTATCTTTTACAGCAAAATGGATTTCATAGTAGCCGTCTTCAACCGCCCTGCCTGAAACAGAGATGGTGATTTTGCCTTTTTCTGTAAACTTCACCGCATTGCTGAGTAAATTAATCAAGATCTGATTGATCCTTGTGGGATCGCCCAGGATCACCGTTGGAATATCGTCTTCGAATGTGCACTCTGTTTCCAGACCCTTCTTTTTAGCATCCGTGGCCACCATATCCAGAGACGCATCAAGGCAGCCATGCAGGTCAAAGGGCTGGCGTTCCAGTTCAATCATCTCAGTTTCGATCTTAGTGAGATCGAGGATGTTGTTGATGATGATGAGAAGCGCATCTCCACTGCTGCGGATGACTTCAACGTACTCCCTCTGACTCTCAGTTAGATCCTCATCCAGCAGAAGGCCGGTCAGGCCTATTACGGCATTCATTGGCGTGCGGATCTCGTGGCTCATATTGGCCAGGAATTCGGATTTGGCTCGGGTGGCGGATTCCGCTTTCTCCTTGGCCCTCTGCAGATCCTCCTCAGCGCGTTTTCGCTCTGTGATGTCGCGGATGGATTCGATCGCCCCCCGGTAATTTCCGTCAGAGTCATAGAGAGCCGATGCGCTTCCCAGGAGATAGGCTTCATTTCCGCGCAGATCAGGGATGTAGGCTTCGGCATCGAGAGTGCCGTCTTCTTGCCTTTTTATATTATCATATATTTTTTCAAAATTTTGATCTGATCCACGGACTGCATCAATGAGTATCGGTCTGCGCTCACCATAGAAGGGCAGAGCGTATTCGTAATCTCCTTTTCCCAGGATCTGCTCGGACTTGACGCCGCTCATATTCTCCATCGATTGGTTCCAGGATATGACTCTGCTTTCTTTGTCGATGACGAGGGTAGCATCGGGAAGGAAGTTTATTATGCTCGCAAGAAGGCGCTCGGACTCTTTCAGAGCGCTCTCAGCTTTCTTGCGATCGCTGATGTCTAGAGCTACGTGGACTACTCCCGTGACCATATCCCTTGCATCCTTGGTGGGACTGCTCCGAGATAGCCAGGTCTTGCCGTCAGGGGTGATCAATTCTCCTTCTTGGGATTGACCCGCCTGCAGGGCTTTGAAGGCAGTGCAGCCTTCACAGGGCCTATCGATGCCCTGGATGATCTCAAAGCAGTGCTTTCCCTTGATTTCGTCCTCGGGGATGCCGAGATGCTCTTTCACCGGAGAATTAACCCAGATGATGCGCATCTGAGGATCGAGGTATTCTACTGCCACTTTTCTCAGGCCGCCAAGAATTGCCGCTTTTTCCTTTTCCGAATCGCGCAAGGCGTCTTCGGCCCGGCTTCGTTCTCTCATTTCTGACAGGGTCGTTGCGAGCAATTGATTGCTTTCATCAAAAACTACCTTCTGACGGATGAACATCAGAGCAATGAGGAGTCCGAAGGAGGCGGTTACCATAGAATAGTTGATGGAACGTGAGAATTCCTGGCCCCATACGAAGAGCAAAAAGACGGCACAAATCCCAAGGAAGGGCACGTTGTGAGTCCAATTCGCCCTGCTGCTTTGAACCAAGCCCGAAGCCCTGGACTGATCCAATGGCGGAGTGGTTATCTGCAGAATTCCTGCCAGCCCCATGAGGAGGTAGCTCGCAACCCAGCCGCTATCGAGGATGCTGCCAGAGACGAAAGTTCCCTGCTGTGTCTGAATGCTGAAGATCACATCCGTTAGTATTAATATCGCAATGCTGAGAGCCAGAATGATGATGGAACCCTGTTCACGAGAGTCGAGCTTTCTCAAGAGCAACTCTATGAGTGCGATGAAAAGGAGCAAATCCATGACAGGGTAAGCCAGCGAAACCGCTGATTCCAGATCAAATGCTTCTATGGAAATAACAACCGGGGCAATCAGTAAGACCCAGAATACTAAAGTGACTGATACAATAACGATCGCAGCATCTAGCAGGATCTTAATTTTCTCCCGAGGAGAGATAGGTACCTTCGGCAGAAGAAATATCCCCAAGGCGATGAGAGGGTAGAACATGAGGTAGCCGATGTCCGCCACCGAAGGAAACGGATTCTGATGGAGGACGAACTCGATCACCGACCAGGATAAATCCCCAAGAGTATTGAACAACATGGCGGCAGCAACCATTGTCCAGGCTTTTCTGGCCCTGCCTACAGAGCGGCGCGCTGTGTAAAACAAGGCAGCGGCAGCCAGCCCGCTGGTTACGGTTACAAATGCATCCTCAATTGGGGGGAGGTTCTCATTGCCATCGCTGAGAGCCACCAGTATCAGGTGAAGCAGCCCGATTATGGCGGCCAGAATAACGGCGGTGCGAAAAGATAAAATATTATTACCTTCTGCCGAATCCATCACCAAAATTTTAGTCCTCCACAATTATTCGTAATAGAAGAACCTAACGAAAAAGCTTTTGGTCGTTTGCTTTCATTGAGCAAAATTGCCTAAAGAGTAATATTGCAAAAGTAAAGTCGGTCCCCCGCGATTCCGCTCGACCGCAAGCGCAGCCGCCCAAGCGGGCCTCAGGCTCCCCCGGGCGTCTCCGGCCATCCTGCTCTATACCATGCTTCCTTAATTCCGTCGATCCATTATTATTGGCAGATCCATTAAAAATCCTTAAATAGTAATACTATCAGAATCAATGAGAGTTACAAAAATTTATTTAGAGGTTATGGACATGAAAAGAGTCTTGGTGTGTATTCTTTTATTACTACTATGTATGAGTGTGGACTGCGTAAGCGCAGACACAATTTCTGCCCAGATCGACTCGTTCGATTTTCCATCCGGAGATTGGTACCGAGGGTCCAATCAGGGGGGAGCCAATGTCTGGATAAAAAATACAGGTGATGTAGGCCATCTATTTTGGGTCTCCTACGAAGTGATGGATAGAAGAGGCCAGTGGTACAGTGCGCCTCCAGAGCCGGTATATGCAGAGCCGGGTGACAGCACATATTTTGTTAACCCTGTTTGGCATATTCCTGATGATGCGGAGATTGGCAGCTACCAGGCTGATTTTTATCTATATGGATACTATGATAGCCGCACAGGAGAGCTGTCCAACCAGTTGGATCAAGTTGACCAAGTGAGTGCATTCAGTGTTGTAGGATGAAGGGGTGGAGTCAAGGATAATAAAATTTTTGCCATGTGGAGTGCCCCCGTCGGGAGCCTGACGCCCATCAGCTCCTCCAGCGCTACTGCCACTCCTCCATCCTAAATCCTTTTCTTCTTGGTTTCCAATTCCCATAAACGGCAAAGATTACAGGATGATGCATATTTGAACCGGTTCAAAACATGGTTTCGTTACAACAGCAAGAACTCCTACAGCATTGCCGCCCTCCTGCCGCTGGTAGAGGCCGGCCTCGCCCGCGAGCCAAAGGATGGCATCATGCTCTACAGCTTTGCCACTGCCCAGGTGGAAGAGGTCTACGCCGAAGTGGACCGGGCCCAGTCCAGCGGGGCGGTGGATGCCGTCTACATTGCCGGCGGACCACATCCTTCTGCCCTGCCAGAAGAGGTTCTGGAGCACTTCGACTTCGTGGTGATAGGTGAGGGAGAGGAGACTCTGCCGGAATTGCTGCGGGTGATAGAAGAAGGCCAAGACCCGGTCACCGTTAGGGGCATCGCCTACAAATGCCAGGGACAGGTTTTATTCACGGAAAAGAGGTCCCCGGTTGATCTGGACTCATATCCCCCTTTTGGAAAGATCCTGGCGCCTCTGGAGATCTCTCGCGGCTGCCCCTGGGGCTGCACCTACTGCCAGACGCCCCGCCTCTTCGGCTCCTGCATGCGCCATAGATCGATTCCTATCATCGCCAAGTACGCCCGCCGCCACAAGGATATCCGCTTCACCTCCCCCAACTCTCTGGCCTACGGCTCCGATGGGCGCATGCCCCGCCTGGAGAAGGTTGAAGCCCTGCTAAAGGTTCTGGCCGAGCAAAAAAAGCCCATCTACTTCGGCACATTCCCCTCTGAGGTCCGGCCGGAGTTTGTCTCTACAGCCGCCCTGGAGCTCATCGCCAAATACTGCGCCAATAAGAGCCTAAGCCTTGGCGGCCAGTCCGGCAGCCCGGCAGTGCTGCGCAGCATCCGCCGTGGCCACGGGCGCGCTGAGATTGAAGCGGCCTGTGAACTGACCCTGGATTATGGTCTAACTCCGCAGGTAGATCTTATCTTTGGCCTGCCAATGGAATCGGAGGAGGATCAGCGCCTGACCCTTGATCTGGTAAGATGGATCGCGGCCAAGGGCGGTAAGGTGCGGGCACACCTTTTTGCGCCCCTGCCGGGAACGCCCCTGGCGGCAGCGCAGCCCGCGTCTTTAGCGGAAGATGTAGTGGCGTGCCTGGGCAAGATGGCACTGGAGGGACGGCTGACAGGCAGCTGGTTGGCCGGGAGCAGGACCGATCGACATTAGTGGTAGAATTGCCTGAAAGGCCTTTTGTACTCGCCTTGCAGCTCGTATTTTATTACCATCTTATCGGGCATTATTTGAATCTCTCTTACCGACTGGGTAAAGAGGTACCAGATAAAGCCTCTGTCGGGGAGCCTGTACCTATCCGGCAAGGTAGTTGTGAACTCAGAGGTGCCCATGATATAAGTTCTGAGCAGCTCGCTTCCCGAGGCAAAGAGGAAGGGAAAACTTACGTTTTCAATCTCTCGCTGGCAGGAGCCCTGCAGGCGCAGGCGCTGGGCCAGGAACTCCAGGTAATCTTCTTTGGTTACCACCAGCTCTCTGTACTCGCTCATTGCAATCACCCTCGATGATACTCGCAGAGGGTGAGATAAAAGTTATCGTCGCTCATAATAAGCTAAATCATAAGCTCGATTCTCTCCTTTTCGCTTGCCTGGACCGCTCTGTCCCGGCTGGATGAATAAGAATGAAAGTGCTCGCGAGATAAGCAGCCTTCCTGGACGCGCTTTTTGCCTGCATAATACTCAGGAATAGGGGACCCGAAGTCGTTGATCTGCATAATTAAGCCCGTGAAGGCCTCAATCTCCTTTTTCAGCACCTCTTCACGCGTAATGTAAATGCTCCGTTCCGATACAACCGTAAGTTCATCAGGGCCTCTGAAGACAAATCTTCTCTTGCCGTCCCGCCGTAAGGCTCTGTGAATGTCTCGATCATGAGCCAGCACCATACCGGGGATAATCACTATGTCATTAACATTCTTCAGTGCAAGCTTCTCAAAGTCCTCCAGGGTGATCAGATTGCCGACCTCCTTTTCTGTGGCCACCACATTTACCTCGTCTCCCAGCTCTTTGAATATCGATGATAAGAGTGGAAGGGCCACAAAGCTGGTAATAATAGTCGCGCTCTTCTCTAGGGCCGGAAGCTTCTTCAGACACTTCTTATTGTGGGCCAGGGCAAAGGGCGCACCTGTGAGGGGATCCCAGAGCGGGGTGCCGATAACTCTCATATCATAGTTTTCGCTGATTTCCGTCGCGATGCTGCGAATATCCTCCACGCTGTAGGGTGTTATATCCGGCATTGCAGGCTTATTGCCGAAGATGAGACCCTGCTTTCGAGTATTCGCAAACGACATGATCATGAGGCCTTTGGCCCCCATGTCCTGCAAATCCCGGCATGTCTTCTCCAGCTCCTTACCGTCGTTTACTCCTGGAATGAGGACGATCATGGCATAAAGTTCGGATCTCTCGCAGAAGGTTTGAAGATTGCTAAGCACGATCTCCGGATGCTTATCATTTACATGCTTGCGGCGAAGACTTGGATTGGTGGAGAAGACTGAGAAGCTTATCCTCTGCACGCCGGCATCGATCAGAAGATCTGCGTCATCTTCTTTTGTAAATCCTTTTCCGCTGGTGTAATCCAAAAATACCGGCACGCTGCCGTTGCTTACCTTCCTCACAAGATTGAGAAGATGTGGGTAGCAGCTTATATCGCCGTTTCCCTTGATGATGATCATCTCCGGCGTAGAAGAGACGCTTTTTTGGGACACCTCGAAGATCAGTTGATCCAGGGGCTTATAGCCCGGTTGGATCTCCAATACCTCTCGTGAGCAGTAATCGCATCCTTTTTCATAGGGTTTGCACCTCTTGCAGCCGAATGGTTCTACTTTTTTAACATTTTTAAAATAGCAGAAGCTGCAGAAACCCTTGCAATCCAGACCGGGCCTGCCACCTACATCCACAGTCACTTGCATAGTTATTGATTAATTGCATAAGTAGTTAAATCTTACGTAAAATTGTGTAACTGATTGAAAATATTATTAAAAAAATTTCATTAATATTTATCCAGCAGCTTTCTTGCCAAACACAGCTCTGCCAGGCTCATCTGTCCGGGAGCCGTGCTCTGTGTGACAAAGCCATAGGTAAGGGCCGAACCGTAGAGGGGTGCTACTGCGCGCAGATGCCTGCCCACCCGTCCCATGGCGATCATGCAAAGGGGCATATCTGCCTCCAGCAAGAACTGCAATATCCTCAAATTATCCTGAAGGCTCTGGGGGGTCACAGCGATCTTGGCAATGGCAGCTTTTGTCTTCTTCATCTCCTCATAGATCCCGTCCAATTCTTTTTCCTCAGGCATGCCCTGAAAGTCGTGGTAGGAAACTATCACCGGTTTCTTTATTCTGGTAATGGCATCGTCTCTCTGATCAGCCAGGAGCTCCACATCCACGTAGTCGGCGTAGTAGGCGGCCTTGATGAGCAGATCTATTCGCTCTTTTTCGCTGCCCTGGAACATCCCTCCTTCCGTCTTGAGGCGAGCCGTGGCGATGATCGGCCTGGCTGTGGCCTTGCGGACGGCCTTTATGGTTTGAACGGGATCGCCTGCAGCGAGCAGGTCCAGTCGCAGCTCGATCATATCTGCGTCGCCAGCGGCCTGGACATCTTTTTCTGCATCCTTTCCCAGGACGGCTACTATGCGCGGCTTGTGATTCATGGTTTTATTGCTCCACAATGCTCTCCTCAATCTTCATGCCGAAATGGCGGGCGCCCTCCTCCATGTGTACCAGCACCTCGTCTCCGGCTTTGAGATCGGTCACCGGCCTCGGTGTGCCGTCGGATCCGACCAGCTTTATTGTCTCGGCATTTTGCAGCAGAGTGCTTATCCTCTGGCCACATGCCTCCGCCTCGATGAGGATCATGGGCCTCTTCTCGATCTTTGCCCTTCCTACGATTGCCGTTCTGGCAAGGCCCTCCTTGCTGACGATGGTAACCTCATCTCCTGATTTTAGTTCAGAGAGGTAGCGCGTCTTCTCTCCCACCCGGATGTAAGCGTGCACGCCACCAGCATTCACCCGGAAAGGCCGCGCTGCCACGTAGGGGCTGTCCTCGGACTCGCTGTGAACCAGGAAGAATCCTTTGGCCTGGGAGCCGATGAGCATTCCCTCTCCAAAGGACATCATGCAGGCGGTGTCCACGCAGACCCGATCGCCCATGCCCACAGCTTTTACGGCGGTGACCTTGGCTGTAGTGAGCTCAATTCGGCCTTTTTCCGACTGCTCGACAGCTTCCATGACCCTCTTGATCTCAGAAGGATCGGGGCTGTCCAGCAGCACCCCATCTGCCCCCTTTTCCAGAGTAGCCAATGCGAGGCGCGCCTCTTCGGCCGTCTTGACGCCGCTGATTATCTTGACATTCGCGCCCTGCAGTCCAGCAATCATGTTCTCCAGGGGAATGACCTTCCAGTCCGTGCCGATGACGAGAAGATGATCTACAATCCTTCCCATCTGCACGGCGAACTCTTCGTACCTCTTGTTGGCAATGACTACATAGGCAGCCCTTGTCCCAGAAACGGTCTTGGCTAGAGCCCAGTCCATGGAGCTGCCCGGGTCTTTAGGTAGTTGCACCGTCCCGTCGCCTTCGCCGCCCTTGCCCACGACTGGAATGTCCTCAGTCCCTCTCTCTACACCAAAGCAGGCCACCTTGATCTTGCCGAGTTCTCGCACCCGTTCGATGTTCTCTCTGTCCACCAGCACGCAGTCGAAGCCAGACTCGAGAGCGGTTGTGATCCTGGGCTTGATCTCCTCCCACAACCCTTCGGCCATGAGCCACTTCTCTTTCATGTGCTGCACCTTGACATACCATTACTAATCTCTTTTGCCGGAGTTAAAAAAAATTTTATACACGGAGGAGACAATGAGGCTTCATGGGAAATCGTTTGGTTTACAGCCCGGTGGGCATGCTTCTCATGCTCTTATTTGCATTTTTAATCTTTGCCGTGGTGGGCTTTCTCTTTTTCGATCTGGCCAGGACGGCTTTTACCAAGATCGGTTTTTCCTGGAGCCAGGCGCTCTTTGTCCTGCTCGCCTCCCTCCTAGGCAGCAGCATCAATATACCATTGACCAACCTGGAGTGCAGCACTCCACTGGTGCGTGAGCGGCACGTTCGGGCCTTCGGCATAGCTTACCGGGTGCCTGTGGTGGATGTCGTGAGCTGCCATACGCTGATGGCCGTCAATGTGGGTGGAGCGGTGATACCTACCCTGATCTCCATAGCGCTGATCCACCGGTTCCCAGAATCTCTGAATTATGTCCTTGTCGGCATTGCTTTTGTCGCCATCTTAACCAATCGTGCAGCAAGGCCCGTGAAGGGTCTGGGAATCGTCACTCCTGCTCTTCTTCCACCCCTCAGTGCGGCATTCGCCGCGATCCTGCTGGTCTATTTCGGTGGGGCCCCGCACGATCTTATCTTTATCATCGCCTATGTGGGCGGAACTTTAGGGGCGCTGATTGGCGCAGATATCTTGAACCTGGACAAGATCCGGGATCTGGGAGCGCCGGTGGCCAGCATCGGAGGTGCCGGAACCTTTGACGGTGTCTTCCTATCCGGACTGATCGCCGTGATGCTGGTATGAATGGGAAAGAACTTTAAGATAAACGTAAAGAGGCTTAAGCATGAGCTTTAGGGGTTTCCTGGGAGATCTGCAGAGGGACGGAATGCTAAAAGAGGTGCATGAATCCGTATCACCGCTGCTTGAGGTAACGGCATGCGCCTGGGGAAAAGGCCCTATATTATTTAGCAACGTGAATGGTCATAAGTGCTGCCTGAACATCCTGGGAACGCGCCCCCTTCTGGCCAGGGCCCTGGGAATTTCTGCTAAAGATATGGTAACTCATCTCGCCGGCATCGGCTACGAGGGTCCCGTTCGCGAGGTGAACTCCTCGCCCTTTATGGAGTGCGTCTCCACGCCCGATCTCTCCCGGCTGCCCATTCTCACCCATTTTGAGGTGGACGGCGGCCCTTACATCACCTCGGCAGTGGTAGTAAGCCAGTTTGAAGGAAAACTCAATGCCTGCGTTCACCGGCTCATGGTCCTTCGCAAAGACCGGCTGGCGGCGCGTCTCGTTCCCGGAAGGCATACTCATCAGTTCTACCAGGCGGCTTTGGCTAAAGGAGAAGAGGTACCTGTGGCCATCGCCATAGGCGTGGACCCGCTGCTGCTCATGGCCGCCTCCACTCGCGTTCCTCCGGAGAAGGAGTTTTCTTATGCAGCCGCTCTGCGGGGTTCTCCAGTGGAGTTGGTGCGTCTGGAAAACGGCGTTCTCTCTCCGCATGCCGAGATCGTGCTGGAGGGCTACATCACCGGAGAGCGGGCAAGCGAGGGGCCCTTCGTGGACATCACCGGCACCTCTGATCTCGTCCGGCAGGAGCCTGTCATCCGGCTCACCAGGATGATGACACGCGAGGATCCCATCTACCACGGCCTCTTGCCGGCGGGCGGCGAGCACAAGATGCTCATGGGCGTGCCCTACGAGCCGCTGATTTACAAAGCAGCCTCTATGGTAGCAAAGGTCAAGAACGTCATCCTGACGGATGGCGGATGCAACTATTTTCATGCCGTGGTCCAGATCGAGAAGGAGACAGAGGAGGATGCCAGGCGAGCCATCGAAGCTGCCTTCCAGGCGCATGGATCTTTGAAGCATGTGCTGATAGTGGACACGGACATCGACATCTACGACCCGCAAGACCTGGAGTTTGCCATTGCCACACGCATGCGAGCAGATGAGGATCTCGTGATCCACCCCAATGTGCGGGGCAGCACCCTAGATCCACGCAGTGTGGAGGGCATCACCACCAAGGTGGGAGTGGACGCCACAGCCAAGCTGGAGCGGCTCTGGAAGTTTCAGAGGGTCACTCCCAAAGGGCAGGGATAGAAAAGCAATTCATTTTGCTTTTCAGATCTCCAGATAGAGGCGTATGCTAACGACGGTGCCCACTGCCAGGACTACTGATAGCACCAGGGCCAGGATCTGCAACATCATCTCGCTCATTTTATCATATCTATCTTAGCATACTTCTGATCTATCAGCTTTTCTCTTTGCGGCCTAAATAGCCGGGACTGGAAGGGCGTCAGAACCTGGGCGGATTTCACGCCCGTGATTATGGCCATCAACCTCACTTTTCCGGCAAAATCGGGCCGAATTCTCGCTCCCCAGATGACGTTGGCCCTGGGGTCGAGCTCCTGGGTGAGCGCCCCGGCGATGGCGGCTGCCTCTTTCATGGTCATATCCGGCCCGCCGGTCATGTGCAGAAGACAGGCTCTTGCGCCGCTATAGTCCACGTCGAGCAGCGGATTTTTCCAGGCAGTGCGCACGATCTTCTCCGGGCCGTTTTTCATCTTCCCCTCGCCCACAAACATAAAGGAGGCCCCACCCGAGCTCATGATGGTGCAAACGTCGGCAAAGTCCAGATTTATGAGTGAGGGACTTGTCAAGGTCTCACAGATACCCTGCACGATCTCGGCGATGATATGGTCGATGACGGAAAAGGCATGCTTGAAGGGCAGATGAGACGCGCATTCTAGAAGGCGGTTGTTATCCATGACTATTGTGGTGTCGGCATAGCCGCGCAGCGCTTCCAGCCCCTCCTCGGCCACAAAGATGCGCGCCCTCTCCAGGTGAAAGGGCGTGGTCACCATGGCCACCACAATTGCGCCCCGCTCTTTGGCCAGGCGGGCCACGACCGGAGCCGATCCCGTGCCCGTGCCGCCGCCCAGGCCCGCGATCACGAAGACCAGGTCGGCTCCACGAAGCATGCTCTCAAGATCAGGCGCGTCCAGCTCCGCCGCCTTTCTGCCCACCTCCGGATCGCCGCCCGCGCCCATGCCCCTGGTGAGCTTTTGCCCAATCAGAATCTTCTCATTCGCCCGGGCAGTTTTTAGGTGCTGGCTGTCCGTATTGACGGCCACGGTCTTTGCCCCGGCGAGGTCCATCCTGGCCAGCCGGCTCACTGTGTTATTGCCTGCCCCTCCGCAGCCGACGACCAGAATCTTGGGCAGGCCAAAACCGTCTTCAAATTCATTAGATTCACGTATATCTGACTGCAATACCCTTTTCCCCCTCAATTGCTAGCTTGACTAAATAGAGATATATGTTAATAATTATTGCGGATAAGTGCTGATGTCATTACTACGGGGCGCAGATGATCTGGCGCAGTTCATCGCCGGGAACTACTCCGGCCGCGTGGTCGAGGTGGGGGCGGGCTATGTTCCTGAAGTGGCCTTGGGCCTGAAAGCCCGGGGCCTGGATGTGGTGCTCACCGATAAAGAAGAGCGACTTTTAGGCAGCCTGCAGGTGGAAAAGGATGACATATTCTCGCCCAGGTTGGAGCTGTACCGGGGGGCGAGCCTGCTCTACTCCATCCGCCCGCCTCTGGAGATGCAACTGGCCATGGGCCTGCTGGCCTTGGAGCTGGGCGCGGATGTCTTGGTCCGGCCACTGATGGACGAGGTGGCACAGCTACCAGGCTTTGCCCGGCGGCTGGTGAATAGCGGGGAAGCAAGGTTCTACCTATTTTCGTCGAGGACTTAGTTTTAGCAGGCAATTTTTTGTGGTTTGAAATGTCCAATTGTGGTGTCACGAAATTATTTCGCATACTATTTGAGCCTGGAATTAAAGTTCGGGATGTGAAGCTCAACAAGACGAAGGTTCGCTGGATACTTCGTCTAAAACTCAAGATGTGGCTACAAAAGAGATTGCTCAGACATGAAGGTGTCACAGTGGAGAATTGAACATATCATCAGGACTCTATATCATCATTATCTATGCGTAAGTTTAACATATTAGTAGTAATTATAAGCCTATTGGGATTTGCCAGGATACTGAATTAGAGGGGGACAGGAAATATGAAGGGGGTAGTGATAGTATTTCTAGCCGTGCTATCGATATATTTTAGCATAGGTCAGGCCATGGAGCCAATTGAAACGCCAATTCAATATGGACAATTTTGCGAGGCGAATAAAATATCTGGTCATGGCAAAGGTGAATCTGAAATCTCATTGTTGGATAGTCAGTTATATCTCGACTATTCCAGTTCATTGGATGGGGATGGAGATTTTGATGTAAATCAGGTTCATGCATACTCACAAAGGGCTGAAACGCTGCAACGAAGAGTGGAATCGATAAATCAAACCCAGAACTCGAGCCTCAACCTGTTCCAGAATATTAAGCTGACCTACTCTGGAACCACTCCATTAGTTGGCGAAAATCATCTGGCTTCCGCTATAGGTGGGACCATAGACGAGAAATTCGCAGTCAATGAAATAGAAAGAGAGCAGACCACATTTGTCGCCTCCACAAAAGATGAAAATGAAACTAATACGTCCCAGGGCAATAATCCCGTGCATTTAATGGGCATCGATACCAAGAATTCCTTTGAAGGTACCTGGGGGACAGTCAGCACATGGTATGAGATGCTTTCCAAAGATATCAACGCTCAAGAGACGCTTAATGGAACATTCAATATAGAAAAATTAATTAAGTTCCACGAGAGTCCTGTTCCTGAAGAGGAGGAACCGGTCTGCGATGGCATAGACTGCTAGCTTTGATTTGAAGCTTAGTCTTTGACTGCTTGAGTATGTTGCCTCAATCCTTTCTGACCCAAGTTAACTTCCGTTCCAAGAGAAATGTACTGGTTTGCAATTTACTCGTTTTATATTTTTGATTTTATATAAAAAAATTTGGCAGATTAGGTTAGAGATTCTGTCGTAAGGAGTGAGTAGAAGCGGCATTAATGGAACTTGAATATGAAAAAGCCGGGATTTTGAGCGAGACGTCAATCTATCTAGGTTATTATCATTATAATTCATTAAAATTCTATATTTCGGAATCTAATTGCCTGTTTTCTTTTGTACAGTGTCAGTTTTTGGTGGAATAGGAGGCTTTTTTTTGCATTTTATGCATATTACATGCTTTTTTTCCGGAAGGCAAAGCATCATTTCTGGTTCAGCTATTGGAAAAGCCAAGCTAGCGCATGTACAAGCTATCAGAGTCCTTCGCTCTTCATCAATTTTTTTGTCTCTGAGGATGTCTATCTTACATTTCAATGTTGCGAAATTATATTCTTCTGCAATTTCTGCAGCCGTTAAATCTTCTTTAAGAATTTCGGGGCAAATTATGCCTGCCAAATTATCTAGCAAGTCTGCTAAAGCATAAACATCAGCTTCATCCATATTCTCGAAGTTATCCTTAATGTTATACATTGCTTCAATAAATTTGCTTTTGTCTAAATTCATTTCTAACCACTCCTTATCTAACAGGATAGAACTTTAGCGGCCTTTTTCCATCTCGCCTAACTTAAAGTTTTGGGTAGTTTATTAGGCCAAATTGTTTCCATAATCGCAAACATAATTTTCAAATCGAATAGTTGCTGTTATTGCGAAACGCTTCGCGAACAAAAGATTCTTATCAAGAGAATGCCTATTAAAAGCATAATCATGAGATGCAGAATTGTGCTGATTTTTTTGGCTTATGCAATTATATCGGCATCTGCGAATAGCCTGGAAGATACAGTTAGCGGCTTGCTAGAGAAAGCAAACGATTCGTATCAAAAAGGAGATTACGATGCTACAGTCAAATATTACGACAAAGCTATTGAGATGAACTCATCTAATGCCGAAGCCTGGTATGGAAGGGGTCTGGCCCTGGAGAATCAAGAGAATTATGAGGAAGCTATCGAATCGTACGACAAAGCCATTGAGATAAAACCACTATTTGTTGAAGCTTGGACTTATAAAGGTTGGAATCAGATCATGTTAGGCGAATATGAGGGGGCTCTTCGCTCTATTGACGCAGCTATGAAGGTCAGCCCAGCAGAATCTGAAGTTTGGAACGTTAGAGGTATTTACTTTTATTACTTGCGCCAGTATGATGCTGCAATTAAGTGCTTCAGCAAAGCCACTGACTTAGATTCAAAAAACGCCGAAGCATGGCATAACAAAGGTGCTGCAATGGAGGGTCTTGGCAAGAAAACGGAAGCAGATGAGGCATACGCCAGGGCAAAGGATAAGGGATTCAATGGCACCAGTACCATCTGCCCAGAATAATGCAAATGTTTCAATCCATGATTGCTTTTGATCCGCAATTCAAGCATCAGATATCCGTGATCTAAAATTCTAACAATCAAGCCTCCTTATCCTTGAACCGAATCGACTAATAGCATTGCTACTAATCTTTTTGTAATAAGAGCTGTTACTTGTATTACATGGCGGAAAATAAGAAGCTGATCCTGGCGCTATTCGTACTGTTCCTGATTGTATCAGGGAAAGCGACTGGAGAGCAGGATGCCATGGACGTAATCCAGGCAGATCAGATTCACGCCATGATCATAAAAGGAGTGCCCGTGGACTTTTCCAATGTAATCGTTGAAGGGAAACTGGATCTTAGCATCCAGGATCGGAACAATTCGGGCTATGCGAACTCTTCTATAAAGATCAGAGATTCATTATTCTCCGATGTGGTTGATCTCAATAAGGTCATTTTTCGGAATTCTGTCAGCTTTGAGGGGACTTCTTTTTTAGGACCGGCAAATTTTCTGCAAACGCGATTCGAAAAGGGTGCAGACTTTGCCGAATCAAAGTTCAACAATGTTTCATTTAAGGATGCGCAACTCTTTGGGTCATGTGAATTCAGGACGGCCGAGTTTAATGGTCTTGCTAATTTCATTGGAACGAGTTTCAGCGATGGGACCGCTAACTTTGAAGGAGCCAGATTCTATGGCCCTGCTCACTTCTGGTCAGCCTATTTCGATGTAGATGGAACCAACTTTGGATGGTCTCAATTCAATGGTCCTTTAAGCTTTTGGGATGCAGATTTTATTGGAGAATCCAGCTTCAAAGGGGCTAAATTCAATCAGACTGCTGACTTCACTCTTGCTCAGTTCAATGGCCCTGCAGATCTGATTGGTTCGAGGTTTGCCAAAGAGCTGTATTTCAAAGACGTCAAATTTTCAATACTAAAAGTCAATTGGGAGTCGTTGAAAGATAAATTGGTATGTGATGGCCCTGCTTATCTGAGCTTGATCAAAAACTTCAAGGACCAGGAGCAATTTGAAGATGCAGATAACTGCTACTATCAATATCGAGATTGGAAACGGCAAGATCGGTCATGGGGTTGGGCTAAGGTTTTTGATTATCTGGCTTTAATCTCATGTGGCTATGGAGTTCGCTGGCAGAATACATTGCTTACTGGCATCGGTGTAATGGTCCTATTTGGAATATATTTTTCATTGAAAGGCGGCATCTTAGATTCGAAGGAAGCCGGAAGACTCCAAAAATTAAAAGAGGCCATATTTTTTAGCCTAACATTATTATTATCTGCTCCTACAGATTGGTATGTGAACCTATTTGGCAATGATAAATATAAAGATATTGTAACCGCCAATAAATACTCCATTTTCCTTGAGCGTGTCATAGGCTGGAGCCTCCTAATACTGCTTGTCAATACGTTGAGCAGAGTTATGATAAGATACTAAAAAACACCCCAGTTTTTCTCACTATCCAGTCGAAGCGTCGCGACCCAGGATTTCCTCCTGCTTTTTCTCCTCTCCTCCCGCCTCCTCTGAAATCATCTCTTCCAACTAGCCAGGCTGAACACTGAAGACCTTTTACAAGGTGTACGGATATCCTATTACGAGTTGCAGATGATCTGGCGGACTGCATCGCCAGGTACCACTCAGGGCGCGTGGTCGAGGTGGGGGCGGGCTATGCTGCTGAGGTAGCCCTGGGCCTGCAAGCACGGTGCCTGGATGTGGTGCTCACAGATAAAGAGCAGCGGGTTTTGGGCGGCCTGCGCGTGGAAAAGGATGAGGTGGCACAGCAGCCTGGCTTTGCATGGCGACTGGTCAATAGCGGGGAGGCCAGGTTCTACCTGTTTTCAGCGAGGGGAATTGCGCGAACAGGCCGACTATTGATTTGGCCTCCCAGGAGTTTTACTTGAGGGCCTGGGCCACGCAAATTCAGATGTATCTCTCCAAATACGACTCTCTATGTACATCCCTATCTTCTCGCCCCGGTAAATCCCCGCATGCCCCTCACAGAGCACATCCGCTTTCAGCGCGACAAGCTTTTGCATGGAAACGCGCCACTTATTTAGATCCGAGCCCCAGGCAGGCGAGAACGGCCCATGGATGTCCTGTCCGAATAAGACCCGTCCGTCCTTAGTATCAATGTAAACGGAGATGCTGCCGGGCGTGTGCCCGGGTGTGTGCAGGAAATTAAACTCCAAATCACCCAGGCACAGCTTTTCCGCATCGCCCTTGAGGAGCGTGTCCACCTTGACCGCTTTGTAGTCCACACCGTACATACTGGCCGCAGTAAGCTCGTTGTTCTCTCCCTCAATTCCCGCACGGTCCTGCTCATGGGCAATTATCTTAGAACCGTAACGCTCCTTCCAGGCGAAAAGGCCACCGATATGATCGATATGGCAGTGGGTGGCAATTAAGTGCCGGACGTCGGCTGGCTCAAAGCCCAGCGACCGGATGTTGTCCTCGATTCTGCTTATCCCATAGCCTACTCCGGCATCGATCAGCACCAGCTCGGACAGCGCATCCACCAGATAGATGAAAGCATCTTCAGGCGCGGAGAGGCCCGATCCTCCCACGACATAAACGCGATCACAAACCGTCTTTGCCTTGATCATTGATCTCCGCTTCAAGAGCAGTCATGACCTGCATAAACTCAGTCTTCAGCCTTTGCGCCTTCTCTTTTGCCCCCTCCAATGAATTGGACCGCCCCATCAGCTCCAGTTCCTTGGCCAAGGCCGAAAGGCACATCGCACCTACGTAAGCGCTGCTGGACTTCAAGCTGTGGGCAGCTATCTGCAGCCCTTTGGCGTCCCCATTTTCCGCAGACTGAATAATGGCATTTACCTTATCAGGCGAATGCTTGATGAAAAGACCGCCCACCTCGGCGATGATATCCGGATCACCCTCATCTTGCAGCTCTCGGAGGCTGGCCAGCACCGACCGATCGATCACATCGCAGAAAACTTCTCCTCCTTCTTTCATTCTCCTACCCTCCCCGCCGGCAGCCATGATTTTAGGAAACTGCTGGATAGGTCTCTTTATTTGTTTCGTACTATTTATTCTTAATCTGATGCTTCGGGCAATAGTAGCTGGTCCTCCCGCCAATCTCATTGAGCTAAATAGCGGCATCGGAAAGGGCATCTTGGCAGCTGCATGACCTATGATCAGGAGTATTTTGCGCTGCCAGATTGATTATCTCTCGAACAATTTCTTGAGACTTATTCATAAGATCGGCGAATGCAGAGACGCTCAGATCAATGCCACCCGCCATTCCGGCGGCAGGATTGGTGATGATACATAGCGATGCATAGCAGAGAGCAGCCTCCCTGGCCAGGACTACCTCGGGATAGCCGGTCATGCCCACCACATCTCCGAATTGGCGCATCATCCTGATCTGGGCTGGCGACTCCAGATGCGGGCCCTGTGCACAGACGTAGACGCCCTCAGCGACCTGTTGGCCAAGCGAGCATGCCGCCTCGGCCAAAGAATTGCGAAGCACAGGGCAATAGGGCTGGCCCATATCCACATGAACCGCTCTGTCTTCAAAGAAGGTATTGGGTCTGCATTTGGTGAACTCCACAAAGTCGCTCGGCAAAAAGATGCTGCCTAAGGAGTGCCCAGCCATGCTGCCCACGGTGTTGGTGGAGATGATCGCGCCGACGCCCGATATCCTGGCGGCGGAGATGATGGCACGGTAGTTGACTTTGTGGGGAGGAAGGTGATTGTCTCCATGGCGGGAGATGAAGACCATCTTCTGTCCCTTCATCCTGCAGCGGATAATGGGAACTCTACCATAGGGCGTCTCCACATCGTCCGCCAGCCCTTTCAGAGAAAAACCCACACCGCCGATGACGGCCAGATCTGGATTCATAAGAGCAATAGGTCCTCCCTCCTAAAATGCTTTTTCAAACCGTTGGCATAAGCGGAGGCCGGAAGACGCCCTTCTCAGTGATCAGGCCGGATACCATTTCCAGCGGTGTGGCATCGAAGGCCGGATTGTAGACTTCGATGCCCTGGGGCGCGAGGCGCACTCCTGCTATGCTGCAGATCTCCTCTGCATCACGCTCTTCCACGACTATGTCCTCTTCTTCGTGCAGGCGGTCGAAGGTGGAGAGAGGCGCAGCCACGTAGAAGGGGATTTTATGATACCGTGCCAAAACAGCATGGCTGTAGGTGCCGATCTTATTGAAGACGACATCCCTGGTGATGCGGTCTGCGCCCACGATGACCTTATCGATCTTGCCCTTCCTCATCAGGCTGCCGGACATGCTGTCGCAGATGAGTGTAACCGGAATTTTGTCCTGGGCCAGCTCCCAGGCAGTCAGGCGCGAGCCCTGGTGCAGAGGCCTGGTCTCGCAGACGTAGACATGAATGTGCTTGCCTGCGGCAACTGCGGATCGGATGACGCCCAAAGCCGTGCCCCATCCCACGCAGGCCAGCCTTCCAGCATTGCAGTGGGTGAGGACACGGTCTCCGTCATCCAATAGCTTGGCCCCGTTCTTTCCAAGGAGCTTGTTGATGCGGATATCATCCTCTGCAATCTCCTCAGCCTCACGAAGAGCCACCTTACGAATCTCTTCTGCCGTCTCCTGAAGGGCCGCCGCACGCATCGCCCTATCCACGCCCCAGGAGAGGTTGATGGCTGTGGGCCGGGAAGCCTTGATCATATCGGCGGCATCTTCCAGCTCATCCATCATCTCCAAGGCATTGGAAGCCCGGGAGAGCGCTGCTGCCAGCGCCACCCCATAGGCTCCGGCGGCCCCCAGAGCAGGCGCGCCGCGCACGCGCAGGGTCTTGATTGCTTCAATGAGCTGCCGGACGCTTTTTATGCGGAGGGACAAAAGCTCTCCAGGCAGACGGGTTTGATCGATCAGCCATAGGCCGCCATCCCACCAGATGGTCTTCGATTCACACATGCTCAAGAAAAGATCACCATGCATGATGCGCACATGCTGGTATTATTATTTTTTGCTAGGTCAAGATGCAACTGTCCGCCTGATCAAGGGATAAACTTTAAAATTGTTTGTGTGATACTATATCAAGCGAGGTTAGTAGAATGAGATTGGCAGGCATAATGCTATCAGCAATATTGCTTTCATGTTTATCTATTCAAGCCCATGCTGTTGATGCAGGTATCATCGCCGTGCCGAGCATGAGCGTGCCAAATATGGACATGCCGGATCCAAACCCCAAGCCGCTAGTCAAGCTAAACGACAACCCCGACCAAGCCCTCAGCCAACCCGGTAACATGAGTTCTAATCAGACTCAAGTGAATCAAATAAAAAAAGAGATCAAGCCAATGGACGTGAGCGGCAAATGGTTGATAAAATTCAATGATAGAACCGACGCGTCACTTACCTTGACCCTATGGTCGTCGAGTGGAACCAAAATCATGGGCTATGGCACTCTGATAGAGGAGGGTGCAGAGAACCCTGTGACTGTAAGCGGATCTGAAACTGCGCAGGGACTCAAATTGACAGCTAAGTTAGCTGCACCCGAATACGCCAACCAGAAATTTGATGAGTACTATCTCGACCTGTTTATGTTAAACAATACTCTGTCGGGAATTTATGTCCTGTCGGGTGGGCTGTCCTCTGGCAAGGGAAATGCCACGGCAGTAAAGCTGTAGGTAGTGCGCTTAGATCTGGTTTGCGAAAAGCAGCTCGGGTTATAGCAATTCAAGTGCCTCTCTGCCGGTCTGCCCGACCTTCAGCCCCAGCTTCTCTGCGGCAGGATTCACTTCCTTTACAATGCCCTGCAGAAGGTCTTCTATCGTGGCGATCGAGTCTCCTTGGGCCGGCCTGACCCTGGCCGCCGGGTAGCCGAAGTTGCTAAGAGCAGCGACATCAAAGGCTCCGCAGCCTACCATTCCGATATCTGTAACTATATTGACCAGATTGACAGGACCGAGTGCAATTATGTATCCTTCAGCCTGCTTCCTGGTCAGTTGCACCTTCATGTGGTCCATTTATCACACCTACCATTAATAAAACGGATGCATCAATACTGCTGGCTGCACCTATATCCGCTTCGCCTGTTCTGGTATGGTATCCATCAGCTTTTCTAGTCGGGGCGGCAAAAGTTTTATAGCTATGCATGCTGTGGCTAATCTATGACATACAAAACCTCTGCGGGGAATCGTCTTCTACGACGTTCATTCGCTTGTTGATGAAAAAGTTTGCATTTTTGACACCACTCTTCGAGATGGCGAGCAGACTCCGGGAGTATCTCTCAACCAGGACGAGAAGCTTAAGATTGCCAGGCAGCTTGATAAACTCGGTGTGAATGTTATCGAGGCCGGATTTCCCGTATCCTCCAAGGGCGAGTTTGACAGCGTCCGGCAGATCGCTGGAGAGGGCCTGCAGGCCCAGGTCTGCGGCCTCTCCCGAATTGTGAAAAAGGATGCTCAGGCCTGCCTTGATGCCGATGTGGGCATGGTGCATGTCTTCGTTCCCACCTCCGACATCCAGATAGCTCATACTATTAAGAAGAGCCATGACGAGATCGTGGCCGGAGCTGTGGAGACGGTGCAGTTTGTCAAGGACAACGGCCGGACCTGTCTCTTCTCAGCCATGGATGCCACTCGCACCTCGCCGCAGTTTTTGCATCGCATCTTCAAGGCAGTAGAAGAGGTGCATTGCGATATCATCAACATTCCAGACACAGTAGGAGTGGCAGCTCCCTCTGCCTTCTACCGTTTTGTCAAGGATATTTGCGATGATGTCAATATGGTGGTTGATGTGCATTGCCACAATGACTTTGGCCTGGCCGTGGCCAACAGCCTGGCCGCCGTTGAGGCGGGGGCCAGAGAGGTGCAGGTCTGCGTAAATGGCCTGGGCGAAAGAGCCGGCAATGCCAATCTGGCCGAGACGGTTATGAGCCTTCACGCCATTTATGGCGCTCGCACCAGCATAAAGACAGAATACCTGGTGGAGACGGCACGTCTGGTGGAGCGGCTGACTGAGGTTAAGATTCCCATAACCGCACCAATCGTTGGCGAGAACGCCTTCTCCCATGAGAGCGGCATTCACAGCCACGGAGTTATCGAGAACAGCAAGACCTTTGAGCCCGGCATCATGACCCCGGAGATGGTGGGGCACAAGAGGCGCATAGTCCTGGGCAAGCATACGGGACGGCATGCCGTGGCCAAAGTGCTGGAGGAAGCGGGCTACCAGCCCACAGAGGAGCAGCTCCAGGAGATCTTGGAGAGAATCAAGGAGCTGGGCGACAAAGGAAAGCAGATCGCCAATATCGATCTTCAGACCATTGCCGACGTGGTGATCGGTGAGGTGGCCAGGGGCAGCCAGGCAGTGGTGCTCAAGGAGGTTTCGGTCATGACCGGAAGCATCATCACGCCCACGGCAACCGTAAGGGCCCTTGTTCGA
>Ga0315273_10000941_pt1 | contig 31900 bp, 32 predicted proteins | sample YL17G02_0_MG_FD_205753 | JGI IMG/M metagenome (GOLD analysis project Ga0315273, IMG submission 205753) | Sediment microbial communities from Yellowstone Lake, YNP, Wyoming, USA - YL17G02_0 | ecosystem: Environmental > Aquatic > Freshwater > Lake > Sediment | place: USA: Wyoming | collected...
TCGATGATGGGTTCCGGCGGCATGGTCGTCATGGATGAGGGAACCTGCATGGTGGATGTGGCAAAGTATTTTCTGAAATTCCTCCAGGACGAGTCCTGCGGCAAGTGTGTCCCCTGCCGTTTAGGTGTGGATCGGATGCTGGAGATCGTCACTGATATCACTGAAGGCCGCGGCAGTTCTGAACAGATCAGCCTTCTGCAAGAGCTGGCAGAGACCGTTGCAGAGGCGTCGCTGTGCGGGCTTGGCAAGACGGCGTCCAATCCGGTTTTGTCAACGATGAAATATTTTGCCGATGAATACGCCGCCCACGTGGAAGAGAAGCGCTGTCCTGCAGGTGTATGTAAGGAGCTTATTCACTACGACATACTTGCTGAAAAGTGCACCGGCTGCGGAGTCTGCCTGCGGTCCTGTCCTTACGATGCCATCAAAGGGGAAAAGAAGAAGGTCCATGCCATCGAGGCGCAGGTATGCCTGAAATGCGGCATTTGTGTAACGGAATGTAAATATGATGCAATCGCAGTCGGATAATGAGGTAAATTATGATGCAAACTGTGACATTGAAAATTGACGGCACTCCGGTGCGGGCAACAAAGGGATCGAGCGTGCTTGACGCGGCCCTCGAATGCGGGATATGCATTCCCCATCTGTGCCATGTTCCTTCCCTGAAGGATACGGGGGCTTGCCGCATCTGCATTGTGGAGAATGTGAGAAACGGAGGGTCAAGCGTTACCGCCTCCTGCGCATTGACGGCGCAGGAAGGCATGGTGATCCGCACCAATACGGAGAAAATCCAGAAGCTCCGGCGCAACATCGCGGAACTGCTTGTTGCTCAGGCGCCCAACTCCAAGGCGGTCCAGGATGTTGCCGTTCGCTGCGGTGTAAAGGAAGTCCGTTACCCCTTCAGAAACGATAACTGCATCCAATGCGGGCGCTGTGTGCGCTACTGCACGGAAATGTGGCATGCCAATGCCCTGGGCTTTGTCGGACGGGGAAAGAACCGCCGCGTAGAGTTTCCCTTCGCCACGCGACCCGACTTCTGCAAAAACTGCGGTTCCTGCACCCTCTATTGTCCCATGTCGGTAACACCCTGCGGCGGACCTATGAAGCGGGGAGAAGAATCCCTGTGCGGGAAGTGCGAATCACAGACGGTCATGACGCCCGGCATGATAGGCGCCTGTGTCCGATGCGATCTTGGCAAAGGCTTTCAGTGTACCCGCCACGGGTTATAGAATTTATTCAGACGACCAACGACATGAAGCCGCCCCTTTTACCCGAAGGAAAAGGAGCGGCTTCATCGTGTTATGTAAGGGCATGTCCGGGCGCCGCGCCGCATAACCCGTAACGGCAACCAGAAAAAAGGCCAGATTACTTTAAGAGGATTCTTTCCGCTTCTTTTCTATAGGCATCCATCACGTAAGGAATGCCTGAGACCTTCGCGGCTTCCTCCGTCAGCGCCATTACATCCTTGCGGCCGACGAGAGAGAGGTTGAAATTCCTTGTTCCCGCCATCAGCTGCTGCAGGCCTGCCCTGAACTTCTGGCTGAAAGTGTAAATACCAAGAGCTCCGGTAGGGATATTATTTATTTCCTTGCCGTATTTAGCTTTCAAATCTTCGTAAGATACAAAAATTTCTTCGATAGAAGTTCCGAACCTGGAAACGGTCTTGGGCAGCTCCTTGTTTTTAATCCATTCGCCGATATTCTTGCCTACCATCCCGGGGATCATGAGCGCTCTTCCCATACAGATGGCCTTGACATAAGGAGCGCCCATGGCGATGGCTTTAAAAATCCCGTCCTCGGTGGAAAATCCGCCTGCGACCGCGATGTCGGGCACGCGGATCTTCTTTTTCTTCATCATCTCGCAGAATTGATAGGTGAGGCAATGCAGATAGAAGGAGGGTATACCCCATTCGGCCATCATGGGCCAGGGGCTCATACCTGTTCCGCCAGGTGCGCCATCGATAGTAAGAAGGTCTATCTTCGCGTCGGAGCAGTAACGAATGGCCATGGCCAGCTCCATGGCCGAGTAGGCGCCCGTCTTGAGGGTGATTCGCCTGAACCCCACTTTTCGGAGACGCGCCACTTCCTTCATGAAGCCTTCCTGGGTGACAAATCCGAGGCGGGAGTGCCTCTCGAATTCCTTGATGGCTCCGTCCTTGTAGGCCGCCTGGTTTTCTTTGAGGGTCGGATCGGGAAGGACGATATAGCCTCTCTTCTTGAGTTCAAGAGCCCTTTCGAGGGAATTTACCTTGATCTCGCCGCCAATATTCTTCGCGCCCTGTCCCCATTTTAGCTCGATCGTATCCAGATTGTGCTTATTGAGAACGTATTCAGCAACACCGAATCTTGTATCTTCTACATTCATCTGGACCAGAATCTCGCCGTAGCCTTCCTGGTAGCGCTTGTAGGTCTCGATCCTGCGATCCATCTCAGGGGATTTTTTGACTTTACCATTCTTGTCCAGTTCCAGAGCGGGATCAATGCCGCATACATTCTCACCGCAGACGATGGTGATGCCGGAGATGGCGGCGCCGGCTGCGAAGTGTTCCCAGTTCCTGCGCGCGATTTCCGTTGAACCCAGGGCGCCGGTGAAGATGGGCATTTTCATTTTGACCTTTTTCGTCCAGCCATATTCCATCTCTGTGTCGACGACGGGAAAAAGGGCCGTATCGGGACTGGGCACAACGCCCTTCGGCAGTCCCTCAGCGCCCACGGCGTAGCCCTGGATGCTGAGATGGGAGTAATCAATGGGGTAATTCTTATCGGCGCCAGCGGTTATCTCTCCGAAACCTATGGGGTAGAGGACCTCGCGCCCCCTGAAGGCGGATAGCCAGATCTCGCAGCCGCCTCGGCAGCCGTCCACGCAGCGGGTACATATACCCGACAGTGGGACCACGCTCTTGGAGCGGTTAAAGGTTCCTGTTGCCTCGTTTGCGTTTGGTTGTCTCAAATTCATCCTTTTTTTCCTCCTCTACATTAAATAAATTCGACTGTTCTCAATAACAGCTAATGGGTTATGCGTACCTGTCGACGGGAGTGCTTACCACTTTTCGCGGCAGACATCTGAAAATTTCTTCAATTCCTGGTATTCCATTATGCTGGACATGGCGCGGGTTTCCCCTTCGATTCCTGCTTCCTGGGCGCAAGCCACGGGATTCAATCCGCCGATAAGAATCACCCCGACCTTGTTCACATCTACTGGGACCTGGCAAATCGGTTCGCTTGCCTCGCCCGTGGTCATCACCCCGCTAATCCCTGCGCTCTTCAGTTTTGGGAGAATTTTTTCCACTACATTGCGGCAGAGGACGGGGACTTCCCGGAAGTTGGCGAGGATTTTCCCCTCGCCCTTTTCAGCCACTTCCCGGACAGAGGTCATCTTCGCCCGGATAAAGGCTTCCGATGGGTCCAGAGAGGTGCCCGAATAATAGATAAGCTCAGCAAAGCGGAGGGGCTTGCCGTTTTTCACCTGGAGGATGCCCCCAAATTTGGAATCCATGGGGACACCAGCCTTGAGGAGTACACCGTTGATCACGATGCTGCAGACGGTCGCAAGTGCGATCTTTCCCTTTGGGACGAGGGTTTCGCCCAGCCTCTCGTTTTCCCTGCTGACAGACACGAGGTCACTAACGCAAATGCCGGCATTAAAGGCAGTCTTCATGGCGTCCAGCGCTTCTCTAAAACGGTCTCTGGGGAAAAGGGTGATGTTCATTGGGAGGAAACCACGGCCCTTTATAGGATCGAAGGTCGTCCGGAAGGCGAGACTCTCTATGCGGGATATCACGAAGCCAATCTTATCCTGGACCCTGGCATCATCAATTTCGTCGATTCCCATGGCCGTAATAGCCCGCCCGTCCCTTTTACACACCAGCCTCGTGAGTCCCCTTTCATCCATGAGTTTCAGATGATAACGGACCGCCCGCTCGCTGGGCATAAAGCCCCTCTCCTGCATCTTCCGGGCGATCAGACGGGACCCCAGAGGACCTCCGGCTTCATGGATGATACGCAGGATCATCAGGGTTTTTCTCTCAACATCTTCGTCGCTGGTAAAAACTGAACCCATCGGCAATCGGCCATCCTTTGCCGATGGCTTTTACACGGCATGAAATGACATGTCAATAGAAAATTGCACCTTTTCATGGAAAAAATAACGGGAATAAAATTTTTTCGATGTCAGCTGCAGAGACGGGATAACAGGCATGCAAACGATTAAGGGGTAATCTCATTTCTTTTCAGCAGGCTGGGTCTTTCCAACTCCATTTTCTTCATAAAGACCAGAATCGCTGTAAGGGCGGCCTGGGTCATACCCGGTATTCTTTCCGCCTGTCCGATAGTTGAAGGTTCAATCTTCATCAGCTTCATTTTCAATTCAGTGGAAAGTCCAGGTATGCAGTCGTAAATCATGCCTTTGGGAATTTTCTTCCCTTCAAGCTGTTTCATCCTTTCCACGGCCTCCTGCTGCCGCTTGATGTATCCTTCATATCTGGACTCTATACAGATTTGCTTCTTAACAAATCTGTCCGCGATAGGCTCCCATCCCTCAAAAACCTTCAGATCATCGTAGGATATTTCGCTTCTCTTCAGAAGCTGATAGAGTGTGACAGGATTCTTGATCGGAGGAGTTCCCATTGTCTGAAGGATCGTATTGACCTTCTCATTGGGAAAAATTTTTATGGCAGAGAGCCGGTGTATTCTATCGTTTATTTCGCGAACTTTTTCCTGCAGGTGATCGTAGTGATCGCGCGGGATGAGCCCCAGGTCGTATCCCTTCGCCATGAGACGGATCGCAGCATTATCCTCGCGAAGGATCAGGCGGTATTCTGCCCGGGACGTAAACATCCTGTACGGTTCATCAACACCCCTTGTGACAAGGTCATCGATCATGACTCCCATATAGGCCTCCGAGCGATCAAGGATGAAAGGGGCTCTCCTCTGTACAGCAAGCGCCGCGTTTATGCCGGCCCATAACCCTTGCGCGGCCGCTTCTTCATAACCGGATGTGCCATTGATTTGGCCGGCCAGATATAATCCCGCAATTGGCTTCGTTTCCAGGGTCTGGTGGAGTTGCGTCGGTTGGACGAAATCGTATTCGATGGCGTATGCGGGGCGCATAGCTTCCGCATTCTCAAGACCGGGGACACTGTGGATGATTTTCTCCTGAAGATCCTGAGGCATGCTGTTTCCGAGGCCTTTGGCATAAATCTCTTCTGTCTCCAGACCTTCGAATTCCAGAACGACCGGATGCCTTTCCTTATCGGAGAAACGCATCACCTTGTCTTCCAGAGATGGGCAGTAGCGCGCGCTGATCCCCTTTATGGTGCCGGAATAGAGTGGGGACGACATGATGTTTTCCCTGATGAGGCTGTGTGTTTCTCTTGTCGTATATGAAAAATACGAAGGAAGCCGTTCATGGCGCAGCTTTTCTGTGGTGAAGGAAAAGGGCTCCGGATCGGGGTCGCTGTCCTGCCGTTCCAGCTTCGAAAAATCTATAGTTGATGCACGCAACCTCGGAGGAGTGCCTGTCTTCATACGTCCCATCTCAAAACCCAGCTCTCGCAGTGATTCCGCCAGATGAATAGAAGCCATCTCGCCGGCCCTCCCCGCCTGGTAGTGAACAGTTCCAATATGGATCAGGCCGTTAAGAAATGTTCCTGTTGTGATGATAACAGCCTTGGCGCGATAAAAGACGCCAATGTGATCTTCAACACCCACGACACGGCCATCTTCGACAACGATGCGGTTGATGAGAGTCTGCCTGAGATGGAGGTTCTTTTCCTTCTCCACAATGGCTTTCATGGCGAGCCGATAGAGCTGTTTGTCACACTGAAACCGGGAGGATTGAACTGCCGGCCCTTTCGAGGCATTGAGCAGCCGGAAATGTACTGCCGTCTTATCGGCTATCTTCCCCATCTCCCCGCCCAGGGCATCTACTTCCTTGACCAACTGGCCCTTGGCGAGGCCTCCGATGGCGGGGTTACAGGACATGAGGGCAATAGAATCCAGATTGATATTGAACATGATCGTGGAGCAGCCCATCCGGGCCGACGATAACGCGGCCTCGCAGCCGGCATGACCCGCGCCGACCACTATCACGTCGTAATTTCTCGATGAATCTTTCATTCCTCAACCCGAAACACTATTTTGAGAGACACGAAACTCGCCAATGATCAGTTGCACGGTATCGAGTCGCAATTGAAATGTTGCAGTTTTGCACATAATTTAATAATGTCAATTTAAAAATTACAACAAGAAAAGAGGCCTTCTTGTCAAAGCCATCGCTCTGGAACAACACAAAAAGATATTGCGATCTGAAAAGTTTCTGGCTGAACCGTTTCGGGTGCAGGGTTTACAAGCTCCAGATCGATGCGGGATTCACCTGCCCCAATCGCGATGGCACGGTGTCGAGAGGTGGATGCATCTACTGCGACGGTCGGGGTTCGCGGCTGCGGCAGGTTGGTCATCTTCCCTCCGTGGCGGAGCAGATCCGCCGGGGCAAGGAATATTATAAAAGGAACAGAAATGCAGGAAAGTTCATCGCCTATTTCCAGACATTCACCAATACATACGCACCGCTCGAGCAACTGAAGGAACTGTATGACGAAGCGCTGGCAGAGGAGGACGTCATCGGTCTGTCTGTCGGTACCCGTCCGGATTGCGTACCCGATGGTATAATTGACCTTTTTCAAGACTACACGAGGGAAAGACACATATGGCTCGAATTGGGTCTTCAATCGATACATGATAGGACACTGCGGCTTATCAACAGAGGACACTCTGCGGCGGCCTTCCTTGAGGCGGTACACAGGATATCCGGAAGCGACATACATATTTGCACGCATATCATTGTCGGCTTGCCAGGTGAAACGCGGGAAGATATCCTGGAGACTGCAAGGGCGATTGCGACCCTCCCGATTCATGGGATCAAGATACATTCACTCCTGGCCCTCAAGGGGACGGTTATCGGTGATCTTTATGAAAAAGGGGAAATCACCATGTTTAGCAGGGATGACTATGTAACAATAGTATGTGACATTCTGGAAATCTTGCCGCCGGAAATGGTCATTCAGCGGCTGACGGCAGACGGTTACCGGGATATATTTATTGGACCCAAGTGGGCTGTCAATAAGATGGAAGTATTGAATGCAATAGACAGGGAACTTGACAGGAGAAACTCTTTTCAGGGGATTCATTGTATCAAGGAATGAATGTTGCAATATTTATAAAAATTTGATTAGTACAGCATCTCAAAGGGAAGTATTTGCATAAGGTCTCATTCAATGTCATTGACTTAAGCACTTTGCCCCCCCTCTTTTCTAAAGAGGGGTTGGGGGAGATTTTACGAATTGCAATTAAAATCCCCCTGAATCCCCCTTTACAAAGGGGGACTTGAAGGAGATAATATTCTTAAGTCAACGACAGTGAGGTCTCATTAATAAGAAGGGAGATTATCAGTAAAGTATTATGATAGGTATTGTTGATTACCGGGCAGGGAATCTGACCAGCGTCGCACGGGCTCTTCGTTATTTGGGGGAACCTTGCCAGGTCAGTGATGAGCCTGAAATACTTAAGCAGGCAAGTCATATTATATTCCCTGGCGTTGGTGCGGCAGGTGAAGCGATGGCCAATCTGCGGCAGACACACCTCGATCAATGGATACCTGAATGGGTAGACAAAGGAAAGCCCATACTGGGCATTTGTCTCGGAACGCAGGTTATCTTTGAATATAGCGAAGAGAATGATACGAAATGCCTCGGAATTATCCCGGGCGCCGTTAAGCGATTCCCAAAGGATCTGCAGGAAGACTGTATGCCCCTCAAGATTCCCCACATGGGATGGAACCATGTAGCCTTTCAAAAGGAGCACCCCATTTTTCGGGATATTCCCGATGAAGCTCAGTTCTATTTCGTCCACTCCTATTATCCGGATCCGGCTGATGACCGTTTGGTTATCGGCTGGACCGATTATGGACAGCTTTTCTGCGCTGCTTTGGCCCGCAGAAATTTAGTGGCCGTTCAATTTCATCCGGAGAAAAGTGGAAGGCCCGGACTTCAGATACTGGCCAACTTCTGCCGTTGGGGAGGCGAAGATGCTTAGCAAACGGATCATACCCTGCCTGGACGTGCGTGACGGGAAGCTCACAAAGGGTATCAAGTTCAAGGGGAACATCGATATCGGAGACCCCGTCGAAGCGGCACGTGAGTACTATGAACAGGGTGCCGATGAAATTGTCTTTTATGACATCACCGCGTCATCTGACGAACGTGACATCATGATTGACGTTGTCAAACGGGTTGCGGAAACAATTTTTATTCCCTTCTCGGTTGGTGGTGGCATTCGTACTGTTGAAGACATGCGACGTGTAATTCTTGCGGGAGCCGAAAAGATCAGCATCAACTCGGAAGCACTGAAAAATCCACCCCTGATATCCGAGGGCGCGAAGGCCTTTGGCAGTCAGTGTGTAGTGCTGGGCATGGATGTCAAGAAGGTGGAAGCGAGTGCAAAAACACCTTCAGGCTATGAAATGGTTATCCATGGGGGGCGGGTGTTTACCGGCGTCGACGCCTTCTGGTGGGCCAAGGAGGCAGAAAATCTGGGGGCAGGAGAGATTTGCCTGAATTCCATCGATGCCGACGGGACGCAAGAAGGTTATGAAATTAAACTTACGCATCTCATATCCACGAACGTCAATATACCCGTCATTGCCTCAGGAGGAGCCGGTACACCGGAACACCTCAAAGATGTCCTTACCCGCGGGAAAGCAGATGCGGCTCTGATTGCATCAATGGTTCATTATCGGTACTACACGATCTCCGAGATTAAAGCGTATTTGCAAGGCAGCGGCGTAAAGACGAGGATGACATGGTAATATTCGTTTTGATTCATCACCCTTGATTATTTTTCTTGATAATATTATATTAGTACAAGAAATTTTGATTCAGCCCAGGGAGGCAAAATAAAGTGGACAAGAAAAGATACGAATTGAATGTTCAGTTGGCTCAGATGTTAAAAGGCGGCGTCATCATGGACGTCACCAATGTGGAACAGGCTACGATAGCCGAAGAAGCTGGCGCCGTTGCGGTAATGGCCCTTGAACGAGTGCCGGCGGACATCCGCAAACAGGGGGGGGTAGCCCGAATGTCTGACCCTGCCATGATTCTCGAGATTAAGAAGGCTGTGTCAATACCCGTCATGGCGAAGGTAAGGATTGGTCATTTTGTTGAAGCCCAGATCCTGGAGTCACTGAAAATCGACTATATCGATGAGAGTGAGGTGTTAACCCCCGCCGACGAAGAGAGTCACATTGACAAGACAAAGTTTTCCATACCTTTCGTCTGTGGCTGCCGTAACCTGGGAGAAGCATTGCGTCGCATTGCCGAAGGCGCCGCCATGATTCGCACCAAAGGCGAAGCAGGAACAGGAAATGTCGTCGAGGCAGTGCGCCACATACGTACGATAAACCGTGAAATAAGACAACTGGTCGGCATGCCTGTCGAAGAGGTTACTGGTTATGCGAAGGCAAATGGCATGCCTTATGAACTTGCCCTGCAGGTGAGAGAACTGGAACGGTTGCCAGTAGTTAATTTCGCCGCAGGAGGCATCGCAACCCCTGCCGATGCGGCCCTGATGATGCAGTTGGGATGTGATGGAATTTTTGTCGGTTCCGGAATATTCAAATCGGAAAATCCAGCATTACGCGCCCGGGCGATCGTCAAGGCGACGGCTTACTACAATGATCCTGCTAAAGTGCTGGAAGCCTCCATGGGCCTCGGAGAGGCAATGCCCGGGCTTGAGATAGCCGAAATTCCGGAAGGGCAGCTATTAGCCGGACGGGGATGGTAACTGAATGATCGGCGTTCTTAATCTTCAAGGTGGAGTTGTCGAACATCTCGATCACTTGGAACGTTTAGGTATTCCTTGCATACCAGTGAAAGACCCCGCCGATTTTCGCAAGCTTTCCGGCCTGATAATCCCCGGTGGCGAGAGTACGTGCATGTCCCGGTTGATGCGTATCTTCGGCATTGAAGAGGTCATACTGCGCGAATTCAAGCGGGGGATGAAAATCTGGGGGACATGTGCCGGGACAATTCTCCTCGCAAACTCCATAGTCGGCGAGCCAGCCCATCTAAGCCTGATCGATATCGAGATAGAACGCAACAGTTTTGGGAGTCAGCTTGACAGTTTTGTGTCTGAAGCTTGCATTCCTCAGGTTGCGCCACACTTGTTACCGCTAACCTTCATCCGTGCACCCAAGATATTAAGGGTAGGCGAAGGTGTGAACGTATTACTCCGGATGGAAGACTACATTGCCGCCGCGGAAAGTCCTAATGTGCTGGTCACAGTTTTTCATCCTGAACTGACCGGATGTGTCGCCTTCCACCGCTACTTCGCGAGAAAATGCGGGTTCCATCCCCTTGACCACAAGAGAATTCCCGCCATAGATCCTGCCTGGAACAACAAGAGCTGGACGCGTCAAGCCCGAATTACGAGGAGCTGAAGCCAGCTTCTTGCTCGATCTGCGTTAAATCCTCATCCCTCAGATAAATTCATGCAGCTGCAAATTTGCGTGTTTGTTTCTTCAAGTGACTTATACGGCGGCGCAGAAAATCCATTTTCTTTCTGTTTTTTGATGCCTGGGCCGCCGCTTTTTCTTCCCTAAGCTGTTTAATCTTTCCTTTTATCTCGCTCTTGCTCAGTTTTATCTTTGCTACGACCTTTTTCTTTATCTTAACAGGGACCTCATCCTTGATGCCTCTTGCTTCCTTGATACAAACTATAAGTTCCGCCTTTTTCATATCGTGGACTGCTACGGCTCGCGGAATTTCCATAGCTATTACTCTCAGTTCCTTAACTGTCATTTTTTCTAACGACTTTTCTGCCTTCTTATGCCCTTTCTTCTTTGTCTCTTCTACCATTATTTTCCTCCCGTAGTTTCGTATTTTCATCTAATGAGCAGCAGTTTATGCGTACTGTTTAATTTTCACGCTTCCTCCGGGGTGCCACCGAAATCCTGGCCATAAAAGACTTGATTGAAAGCTTTCGGGCTGTGCCTAATTCTTAATGAGCTGGATTTTCTCTTCCACGTGAGCCGCTTTATCCGGTTGATTATTCGTTTTGTAAAAGGATTGAAGCTTGAAGAGATAGGCCAGGAGAGCCTTCTTCCACCCATTATGCGATGCAATATCGATAGCAAGTTTCAAATCTGTTTCGTCATTCTTGTTTTTTTGGACAAGGAGGCCAAGGGCAATTAGTTTTGACAGGTGGTTGTCCATTTTCGAAATTTCATGAGCAACGTCATCCTTCTTGCCGCTTTGGAATGCCCTCAAGAAACCCGCGTATTGCTGTGGCAGCAGTTTCTCATCGACGTTATCAAAGGCACCTTTCAGGAAACTATAAAAGCTCTTGTTCTGTAAAATCGGTTCGACGGCATCTATCCTCAGGTACTCCCTGTCATCAAATGCCTCGAGGACGGCTACGTGGACAGCATATTTTGTAAGATAGGCCCTGGCGAGAATTTCCAGATCTCCGCTGCTCTTGATCTCATCAACGGCCTTATTAAAGTATGCTTCAGCAATACGTTCTTTGCCACTCAAGTAGCTCTTCTTATAGTTATCGAGTTGATTAAAGGAGGCATCTGTCCAGTCAGGTACCGGCTTTGACGAGCCGCAGCCAACGAGCAAGAAACTGAACACCATCAGGCAAATGATTTTTCTCATGGGAGTTTTATTACTTCCGGTTGTTTCTTAAATGGGATTTTTTTATCAATCTCTTTGACCATATTGCCTATCGTATTGACGGTTGTATCGATCTCGGTTCTTAACGCCTTTAAATCTTTTGTCGATTCAGCCGTATCGGCACTGATCTTTACAACATTATCGAGGGCCGCATTGACTTTTTGGAGCTTCACAATGACATCCTTGAGTATAGTTCTGACTAAGGGCAGGACTCCATCTTTTCCGTAGACCTGGTCATCCGTCTTCACAAGGATATCTCTAATCTTCTTGAGAGACTCATTAACTGATTGAAGGCTCTCCTTGGAAGCAAGGTTCGCCGTAATGCTCTCAACATGCGCAACTACCTTATCCACCTTATCCAGTGTGGGCTGGACCCTTCTTATCGTTTCGTTGATATCGTTGACCATTACAATTTCAGGGACGTTTTTTAGAGGCAGAGGCGGGCTGTTCAAATTCTCCGTAGTAACGATAAGTCGGGCAGAGCCTATAAGGGGTTTATAGAGGCTGAATTTGCTGTCGGACCTGATCCATTTTGCATGTTGTTCCGGTATCCTCATTCTTATGAGGAGTATTCCCTCATCATTTAGTTCTAATGCTTCCACCTTGCCAATCTTGAATCCGGAAAAAACGACCGGAGTTCCCTCGGTCAGATCCTCACCGGATTTTGACGAAAGGGTATAGATATACTCTTTTGTGAAGAAACCTTTGCTGTAAGCCAGATATGTTATGGACGTTAGGATCAATAATGATGTGAGTACTACAAACAAGCCTACTTTGAATTCAACTTTCTTAAGCATGATGTTCTCGCAAATAGCGGCAAAGTTCACTTATGAAGGACTGCTCGGGAAAAAGACCGGAGGCTGCGCATCCTTCGACTCACCAAACATCAAAGACCAATCATCCTGTACCTGTCTTTGGACCACAGATAATCAAATATATGGCATTCTTTGAATGAATCATCAACAGCTTTCAAGCTATCATATATGAATCGATCATCCTGGACATCTGGTATGATAGTAAAAGGTCTATCGATAACGACAATAGAATCTCGGACCATGGCGGCTCGTAAAAGCATCGCACAAAATCGCTCTCTATTGGTCAACGCGGGATTTCGCTTATTAGAAATATGTTCCATACCGTATCCTGTCAGATAGCGAATAACCAGCTCTTGTGCTTTATCTGCGGATAAATTCTCGTGATACTGCTTAATGAGGGCGATATTGACCCACACATCCAGGTTCGAGATGAGCGGCACATCCAGCGAAACGAGCCCCAGGTTTTTTTTATTTTTCGCAGTGAAGTCATTGAGCTCTTTGCCGAGCGTGACTTCATCGTCAAACAGCCTTAAATGAAGATTAGAATTAATGACAGCACCTCAATAAAAACAATAGCTATAAAGACATCAACCATGCCGTTCAGAACAGATATCGGTATACTCGTGAGATCATTTGTAGCATGCAGGCCGAATCGTATGGGGATTAATGTAATAAAAAAGCCGAATGCGCAACACTTTATTAGAGATATTACTATATCATAAAAATTGGCTGAACTTAATAAAACATTTGAATAGGATTCCAAACTCAGTCCGAAAAGCAGCTTTGAAAATAACAAGCCGCTTGTCAAAACCAGGATAGAGAAAAAAGCACTCAGTAAAACAACAGATATAACGCCATTTATGACCCTCGGTAAAAAGAGGTAATCGACCGTGCCGATATTGAATTTATCTAACGTGTTTAATTCTTTATTAACCTTCATCACCGCAATTTCGGCATTTATGGCAGAACTGGAACGAAGGGCAATCAAGAGCACCGTAACAAAGGGCGCCAATTCCGTAACAACTAAATTCATGAGTATCCGACCCAGATGTTCAGCAAGCCCCAGGTTCTTTATGATTTGAAATACAATACCCATAAGGAGAGTGCCGAATATGATAGAAATGCCTATGAACAGAGGTAATATCTGTATAGAAGTAAAATATATCTGGTGAATGATGACCAGTCTCGTAGCGCTGTTGTATGAGTTCTTGTTAAACATCTTCAGAATGATAGTGAAGGCGAAAGAAAGGGTATCGCGGAATGTTCTGGTTACATTTATCGTCGTTGTGCCAATTCTTACTATAGCATTAATCATAATGCCCTCGTAAGAACAGGACGGCGGTGGTAAGCTCGAACAGGGATACTTTCCAAAACGCTACTAATCATGGGGTCGCTTATCTTGACTGATTGAATGAGCCTCTATTCACAATAGACCTGCCGACAAACCAGATTTCTGTAAGGTCAGTAAAGATACTGTGATAGCTTCGCAAGGCTCTCAATATAATTGCAATGAATGTTAACATAATGTAAATGGAAGCGCAAATACTTGCTCTCCCAAAAAATCAAAATCACAGGGCACTATGCGCTTGTGAATGTATATTGTTTCTCTTCATAATGGGAAGAGAAATATGATCAGAAAAAATGCTCCAGGAGATGAACCATGAAAATCATTCGCTTCCTTTCAGCTGAAAACCATGAAATGTTCGGACTATATGAGCCGGAACTCGAGGACCAGGCCCTGGTGATCCGGGGAGATATGTTCGGAGATTTTGAAGTCACATCAAAAGTAGCAGGAATTGGGAGCATTCTTCCCCCCGTTTATCCCTGCAATATCCTGGCACTGGGACTAAACTACAGGCAACATGCCGACGAAACGAGCGTGTCTTATCCCGAAATACCGATCTTATTCCTTAAAGCGACAACCAGCGTGATTGGACATATGTCACCCATTCTCCTTCCTCAAGCTGGTCCGGCAAATGTCGATTACGAGGCAGAACTCGCTGTCATTATAGGAAAGGAGGTCAAGAACGCCTCCCGTTCTGAAGCAATGGACTCCATTTTGGGCTATACCTGTGCCAACGATGTCAGTGCCCGGGACTGGCAGATCGAAAAGCAGAAAAAGCAATGGGCAAGGGGAAAGAGCTTTGATACTTTCTGCCCCTTAGGCCCTTATCTGGTCACAAGAGATGAAATTCCAGATCCCCAGAACCTCCGTATCCGCACCATATTGAACGGAAAAACTGTCCAAGATTCAAATACTTGTGATATGATTTTCGACATTCCTGCCATCATCAGCGATCTTTCGAGGTCTATGACGCTGCTGCCCGGTACGGTAATCTTGACTGGTACGCCGGAAGGCGTCGGCTTTACCAGACAACCTCCCATATACCTTCAAGACGGTGATATTGTGACTATAAAAATAGAAGGAATTGGTCAATTAACTAATCCGGTGAAGAGAGAAGATCAGGGAGATAATGTTGTTTTAGATAGCAAGGAAGTTCAGAAGCCGCTGAAGCTCTCCGATTAAGGGGTCAACAAATATCTCGTAGCTTATTGACAAAAAAGAAGAGCCGTATATTATAACAACAAATGCACTACTGTCCGGAATAGCCGGCAATTAAGATTTGTAAAAGGTTAACATATTTAACGAAAGATGCCATTTATGTTTGTCCTCGACTTGAAAACGCATAGCGAAAGCTGTAAACCTTCCCGAAGATTGTTTCAGGGAAGGAGATCTCATGTATACAGGCCCGCTTGTGTTTACCCAAGTCATGGACTTCATGCCGTTGAAAACCTTTCAGCGTTGCGTGGAGCGGTACCAAGGCAACTTCAGCGTCAAAAACTTCACCTGCTTGGACCAGTTCCGCATAATGGCTTTCGCACAACTAACGTATCGGGAGAGCCTGCGGGACATCGAAGCCTGCCTTCGGGCACAAAACAACAAACTCTATCACATGGGCATCCGCAGCAAGGTTTCCCGCAGCACCCTGGCGGAGGCGAACGAAATGCGGGACTGGCGCATCTACGCCGATTTTGCCCATCATCTGATCGGCATCGCCAGGAAACTCTACCAAAAGGAACCGTTGGCGGTGGAACTAAAGAACACTGTTTACGCCCTGGATGCCACGACGATCGACCTGTGTCTATCCCTCTTTCCCTGGGCAAGCTTCCGGGAGACCAAAGGGGCCGTCCGTCTCCATACCCTGCTGGATCTGCGGGGCAATATCCCAAGCTTTATCCACATCTCCGACGGAAAGCTCCACGAGGTCAACGTCCTGGACATAATCCCTCTAGAGGCAGGCGCTTTCTACATCATGGATCGTGGCTTCCTGGACTTCTCCAGACTCTATGCCATTACCCGGGCCTCAGCGTTCTTCGTTATCCGGGCCAAGTCGAATCTGAAAAGCCGCAGGCTCTATTCCCATCCGGTGGACAAATCCACCGGTGTCATTTGCGATCAATCCATTCTGCTGACCGTTCCAAAGTCTGTCGGGGATTATCCCGACAAGCTCCGCCGGGTGAGATATTACGACGCAGAGACCAACAAGACCTTGGTGTTTCTGACCAACAACTTTCTGCTGCCCGCCTTTACCATCGCCCAGCTTTACAAACAACGTTGGCAGGTGGAACTTTTCTTCAAATGGATCAAGCAACACCTGCGCATCAAGAACTTTTTCGGCACATCGGAGAACGCCGTGAAAACCCAGATCTGGATCGCCATTTCCGTCTATCTGATCGTGGCGATCATCAAAAAACGGCTGAATCTCCAGGAAAGTCTCTACACAATTTTACAGGTGTTGAGCGTCTCCCTATTTGAAAGAACATCCATGTTTCAGCTACTTACATTTTATGATTACATAAACGACACGGGCAGCAATCTTAACCAACTGAATTTATTTACTGATTATTCCGGACGTTAATGTTCTATTATATAAAATCTGACTATTTTTTGAAACAGAGAGACGAATTTGCTACAGGCTCAACACAAGTAGCTTTAACTGATTCAAACGCAGCTAAATTAGAACTGATTGTGCCCCCAGTCAATGAACAAAGCCGCATCGTCGCCAAACTCGACCTACTTCTTGCCAAGGTCGAAGCTTGCCAGGAACGACTGAATAAAATCCCACCTCTCCTCAAACGCTTCCGCCAATCCGTTCTCGCTGCTGCCTGTTCCGGCCGCTTAACGGCAGATTGGAGAGATGACAATAGCTATGCAGAAGACTTGCCTATGGATTGGAGAAGAGTGCCGTTGGCAGAACTCATACCACCCAAGGGCATATTCGATGGGCCATTCGGTTCAAACCTTAAGACCTCTGACTACACTGAATCTGGCGTTCGAGTAATTCGGCTGGAAAATGTCGGACATCTACGGTTCATCAGCGAAAAAGAAACCTATGTGAGCCGTGAAAAATATGAGACTATAAAGAAGCACACAGTCGGTGAAAACGATATTATCTTCGCCTCTTTCATCGACGAGGAAATCCGCACCTGTCTGCTTCCCAAGCTGGAAACAATCGCCGTTGCAAAAGCCGATTGCTTCTGTTTACGTCCCAGATTGGAGTTGGTTGATCGACATTATCTGACTTACCAACTTGTCAGCAGTGAATCTTACAGGCAGCTGCTTGAAGACGTTCATGGGGCAACTCGCCCAAGGGTCAACACGACGCAGTTTCGGAAGTTAAAAGTAAGGGTTTGTCCCCTCCCTGAGCAACACGAAATCGTCCGCCGTGTCGAAGCCCTTTTCAAAATCGCTGTCCAGATTGAAGAACGATACAAGAAGGCAAAAACCTACGTTGACAAACTCACCCAATCCATCCTCGCCAAAGCCTTCCGCGGCGAACTCGTCCCCCAAGACCCGAACGACGAACCCGCATCAGAGTCACTAGAAAAGATTAAGGACAAACGAAATAACGATAGAGGAAAAAGCAGCGATTTAGGAAATTCTAAAAGGAATTCCAAGAAGCGAGACATATTCCATGTCAGAGATAAATAAAGAGGGATTTTTAAACGGTAAACTTGAAATCGTTCAGAGAAGCAGTATTTACTGGGTGTGTCTAAATAAAATCAAGGCAGTAATGTATGCCAACAGTTTTACTCATTTTTGGATAGATCGTGCCAAGGAACTGCAAACCCTTATGAGAACGAAAGCGCCAGATGTTGTTGATGACTGGTACAGGTTTGAATTTTCAGGATTTACAGTCACGTTTTCGCTTTCTGATGACGCATTCAGACAATACCAACCCATAGTGCGTGATTTTTCCTCGGTACAGCTGTTAAAATATTAGGTAGCTACGAAAACTATTTCCAAGAAATTATAAAGGCAACAATAAACACTTTTCCAGAAAAGGTTAATGCGTTTTCAAGACAACATAATACAGGGAACGTAAATCCCGAAAATGTGAAAAATTTGATGTGGAAAAAACTCGGGCGTGGATTGTCACTTATAGAAGAGATATTTGAGCATAGTTTTCACCCGTCTTATAAACCCTGTATCAATTTTTTCTTCGAATTGCGAAATGTTGCTGTGCACAATGCCAACATAGCAGATGAGGAATTTTGCAAACTCGCAGAATCTGAATACATCGCGTGTGGCGGGACAATAAAAGTCGGTGATAAAGTGGAATGGTCTTTGTTGACAGTGCTTCAATTGAATCAATTAGTAGTTCAAATACTGGATGAAGTCGATGCTTTGGTAATTCCCTCGCTAACTTTGGAAACAACGCCAGGCCAGCGGCACTGGTATTACTCTGGGAAATAGAGGTAAAATCAAGAATATCAAGGAATAATGCCACCTTTCTTATCTACAAAAAGTACATTGAATGAGTTATAATTCGCGCCCCAAGTGAATTATTACACTTAGAGTGTACCTATGTAGAGCATTTCAGGCGGAGGACGGTATGAGTATCTTCGACCGCTATATCGGTATAGACTATTCAGGCGCTGAAACCCCTGAAGCCAGTCTCAAAGGCCTCCGCGCATACGTCGCTTCTGGAAGCGGCGCACTGCACGAAGTCAAGCCACCGCCAAGTCCACGTAAATATTGGACGCGCAGAGGTCTTGCCGAGTGGCTGATGGCAACCGTTCGAGAAACCCCTCGAACAATTGTCGGCATCGACCATGGCTTTTCATTCCCGCTGCTCTACTTTGAGAAGTACGGAATCTTGCAGAACTGGGATATTTTCCTCGACGACTTCTGTGCCCACTGGCCGACGGACTCGCCGCATACGTATGTGGACTTCATTCGTGACGGAATCCGCGGAAAGGGTGCTGAACGGCTGGGTGAACGAAGATGGCGCCGCATCACGGAGACACGCGCACCTCACGCCCGCTCCGTCTTTCATTTTGACGTGCAAGGCTCGGTAGCCAAGTCAACTCACGCGGGGATCCCATGGCTCCGCTACCTGAGAAGAGCGCTCGGTTCATCCGTACATTTCTGGCCATTCGACGGCTGGACGCCCCGAAATGGAAGCCATGTCGTGACAGAGGTCTATCCCTCTCTATGGCGAAGCCGATATCCCAGCGACGACAGAACCAGAGATCAACAGGATGCCTTTGCAGTGTGTCGCTGGCTTCAAGAGACAGACCTCGCCAATGACCTTAACCGGTTCTTCGATCCTCCGTTGACGCCTAACGAGAGGGGAACCGCGAGCATTGAGGGATGGATTTTGGGGGTATTATGAGAAAATCGGGTCGGTATGACACGTCTGCTCTGATTGAAGACCAATATGAACCAGGGTCACACGGTCGAGTTCTGAAAAATCTTTTAGGAATAACAAGCAAACGGGAAATGTCCAGGATGGAAACCCGTGAATTATTCAATACTACGGAGGCCTTGATAAAAACCATACGTCGGGATCAGCGATTCACGTTAGAAACCATCTGCAATATACATCGTATGTGGATGGGCTCCATTTATGCGTGGGCCGGTAGTTACCGCCAGGTGAACATGAGTAAAAGAGGATTTGCTTTCGCCTCAACGGCATTTATACCAAAGTTAATGACAGAATTTGAACAGAATGTTCTTTTTAAATACACCCCATGCCGTTTTAATGTGAGAGAAGATATTCTCCATGCCCTTGCAGTTGTCCATGTTGAATTCCTGCTGATTCACCCATTTCGTGAAGGCAATGGAAGATTAGCCAGATTATTGTCGATCTTGATGGCTCTCCAGGCCGGATTGCCGTTATTGGACTTCAGCGGAATTAAGGGCAAAGTAAAAGAAAAATATTTTGCAGCTGTGCGTGCCGGTCTTGATCAAAACTACCAGTTTATGAAGCAGATTTTTGACGACGTGATTTCCCGGACTTTGCGAAATTACGAGAGGGATGCGGTTTGATTATCATTCCGGAGCAAGCATCCCTTGCATCGGTAGCGCAGACACCCTCAATAACCGTAGAAGAAACAACCGTTTGAATGAGGCATCTTTTGCGTTTCTCTGGATCTTTGAGATGTGGATTTGTTTCTTGTAAGCTTCTTTTTGTCATAGTTATTTTTATACCACATAATGAAAAGATATTCAGTAGAAAAATCAGTTTTGAAGAGCAACGTGCATTATCCGCACTTTGCTTCTTGTTGTTGAACGCATGGGGGAAACATCATGAAAAAAATCCAAGACATTCCGAAGCGTGAACGGCCCCGTGAAAAGTTGCAGGAGAAAGGCGCTCAGTCTTTATCCGACCTGGAATTAATGGCTATTCTATTGGGAAGGGGCGTTGAAGGGCATGACGTACTTTCAGTTGCAAATCGTGTTTTGAAGGTCATGGATGCTGCTAATGGCAGGCCGACGTTGGATGAACTCCAAGAAATCGAAGGCGTCGGACCGGCGAAGGCAAGCCTTATTGCTGCGGCACTTGAATTTGCGCGCCGTCGAATTCGTCCGGAAGGATTGAAAATATCTTTCCCTCCCGATGTCCTTCCATTGATACGGCATTATGGAGATCGCAAGCAGGAACACTTCCTCTGCATTTCTTTGAATGGCGCGAATGAGGTCGTAGCGCATCGCGTAGTCTCTGTTGGCCTTGTAAATAAAACGCAGGTTCATCCGCGGGAAGTTTTTGCAGACCCCATTACCGACCGTGCTTCAGCCATTATTGTCGCTCACAATCATCCTTCTGGAGAACTCAAACCAAGCAAAGAAGATACTGAAATAACAAAGCAGCTGAAAGCTGCTGGCGAGACTTTAGGCATTAAGTTACTCGATCATATCATTTTTAATCAAAAGGAATATTACAGCTTTCTGGAAAAAGGGATACTGTAGGTTGGCTAGTCGCTGTTTTTGGAAACGGCGGAAGGATCCCTCCCTTCGGTCGGGACAAGGATTTCTCAGTCCATTCGTTCCTTCGAAATGACATATTGACGCGCGAGCCGGCGTCAGCCTCCTTTTTCAAACTTCGATTTATCGGCGCCGCAGATAGGACACGTCCAGTCTGCGGGGAGGTCCGTGAATTTTGTTCCCGGCTTGACGCCGGAATCGGGATCTCCTTTCTCCGGATCGTAAACGTATCCACATACTGAGCAGGTATATCTGTCTTCCCTTTCGACATTGTCAGGCGCCTGATAGGTCGGTGCATTCTTCGGGGACTTGCCGCGTTTCACTTCATGATAATAGGCATAGGTCATAGGTTCCTCATCAGCATTGAGGATGCCGCAATCCCGCACCTGACCTACGAAGATCGTATGGCTGCCACAGTCCATTTCATTTGCCACTTCAGCCTCAATGTAGGCTATGGCATTATCGAGAACGATGGGAACTCCTGTTTCTCCCAGCCTGAATTTTACATTTTCAAATTTGTTGATATCTCTTCCGCACTTGAACCCGAATGTACCGATAAATTGCATAGGTGTTGACTTTGATATGATGGAAACAGCAAACTTGCGGCTTGCCTGAATATATTCGTGGGTAAGATTTTGCTTATTGATACCAACTGCAATAGTCGGCGGTTCTGATGCAACCTGAAAAACCGTATTGGCGATCTGCCCATTGAAGAGATCATCTTTCCTCGAACTTACGACGTACAGGCCGTAACTGAGTTTATAGAATGCCGCCTTATCCATAGTCTTCAATCCTTCATTTCATGTTCTTGGACATTTGAAAAATGGTTTGAATAGTCATCCCTTATTCTTTAATCTCCGGCGAGGCGTTCTGGTCAAAGGGATTCGTTCTCATGGCGAAGGAAAAGAGGTAAGGATAATTCTCCCGCAGGTGTTTCATGTAGCTCAGCCACTCCGAGATCAGCAGGCTGTAAGCCCTCTGCATGTCTCCCGCTATGTGCCTCATGTCCAGCTCTGAAAGTCTACTTAAATCCGGCCGTGATTCGAGTTCTTCCGCCAGATGGAACACGGCCATGAGGAGACCGGTGAACGCGTCGTGCTCCAGGAGGTTCTGATTCTCCAGGAGCCTCAGCATGAACTCCCGTTCCTTAATAAGCTTTTGTTTCAGGCTCCCCAGATCGCCCCTGCGGATACTGATTGCATAATCATATTTCTTCAGGCGCTTGCTCATATCGAGGAATTCCCCGGCAGACCATTGATTCGTAATGATGAGGTCCCGCCAGATTCTGTCCGTGTTGGGATCAAATTCAGAAAAGAATTTCAACAGGTCTTTACCGACGACGCTGAAGAACGACCCGATGACCATGTTTAATCTTTCCAGAATGATTCGCTTTTCCCTGATGGCGAGGACTTCGTCAATGATCAGTGTAACCAGCAGTACCTGGATAAATACAAACGCCGTGTCGCCGATCAGATAGAGGATTATGTGATTGGCGTCCCTGAAGATGGCATAATGGATGAGATAAAAAGTCACGGAGAGGGTAATCATGCAGACCCCGAAAAGAATCTTCCACTTTATATGTTTCATGTCTCCTCCTCCTATTAGCCACGCGAGACGCCTGTCCACAAAATCCCCCTGCCCCCCTTGAGACTGTGTCAAAATGTCATTGCGAGGGAGTGAAACGACCGAAGCAATCTCACAAGAAATTGAAGTCATAGAGATTGCCACGCTCCCTTCCGGTCGCTCGCAATGACAAATAGGTATTACGACACAGTCTCCCTTTGTCAAAGGGGGATTGTCAAAATGTTCTCTCCCCGAAGATGCTCCTGCCGACCCTCACGATCGTCGCCCCTTCCTCAACGGCAACCTCGTAATCTCCGGACATTCCCATGGAGAGTTCCCGCATTTCAACATGGTTTATATTTTCTTCAACAATCCTGTCTCTCAGCTCCCTCAATGCCTTAAAATTGGGCCTCGCATCTTCGGGGTTATCAAACCAGGGAGCCATGGTCATGAGACCCTGTATGGAAAGATTATCGAGGGATGAGATGTCCTTGACCAGTCGCATGGCTTCTTCGCATGGGACGCCGCTTTTCGTCTTCTCACCGCTGATATTAACTTCGATCAGAATTTTCGTTGCAAGATCTACAGCGCCGGCTCTCCTGTCAAGTTCAACGGCCAAATCCATCCTGTCTACGGAATGGATCATTTCAAAAAGCTTCACTGCGTATTTTGCCTTGTTGCTCTGGAGGTGGCCGATCATATGCCACTCGATGTTCCTGCCCATCTTCTCAATCTTTCTTTTCGCCTCCTGTACATAGCTTTCCCCGATGATATCAATGCCGGCCTCGATGGCTTCCATGATCCGGTCGTCATCCACTGTCTTGGTCACGGCCATGATCCTCACATCAGAAACCTTCCGGCCCGCGCGTAAAGCGGCATCGGCAATGGCGCTTCTGATTATTTCGATATTAGCCTTCACCGCTGATTCCATTGCTCCCTCAGGTAAAGTCTATGGCCCCAATCCTTTTCAGTACATCCACAACCTCGCACAGGGGAAGTCCCATGACATTTGTGTATGAACCGTATATCTCTTTTATGAAGAAGGCGCCCATTCCCTGCACAGCGTATCCTCCCGCCTTATCGTATGGTTCCTGCGACCTTATGTACCACGCCATTTCATCTTCCGGAATTTCCCTGAAGCGGACAGAAGATAGAACGGCGTCCCTGATGAGGATATCAGCGCTTTTCCTCGCGACCGTGAAGCCCGTAAAGACTGTATGCATTTGTCCGCTCAGCTTGCCCAGCATGTCTTTCGCCTCATCAGGCGTTCGGGGCTTGCCGAGTACATCGCCATTGATAATAACGATGGTGTCCGCACCCATTACCCAGGCGTCCGGATGGAGGGCGGAGGCCAACTTCGTTTTTTCTTCCGAGAGTCTCAGGACATGATCCCTCGGCGTTTCCCCTTTCATGAACTTCTCATCGACATTGCTCGGCATTATCTCGAAGCGTAATCCCAGGAGACTCAAAAGCTCAATCCGGCGGGGAGATGCGGACGCCAGAATAAACCTTCCGGACGTGGTCACCACTACAGATATTCCTTCTTTTTTTTATCTTCCAGGATCTCCACGACCTTCTTCACATCCTGGGAACTGCCTCTCTTGCAGATCAGCAGGGAATCTTCCGTGTCCACAATAATCAGATCTTCCACACCAAGCAGGGCGACAAGCTTCCGGGGACTGTGGATGAGTGAATTTTTGGCATCGACACCAACGAAGAGATCACGGCAATTTGCGGCGTTTCCATTTTCGTCTTTGTCTGACACCTCCCACAGGGCATCCCAGGATCCCATATCGGACCAGCCGAAATCTCCTTCAATGAGAAGAATATTATCGGCCTTTTCCATGACACCATAATCAACAGAAATGGATGGAATCATATTGTACGCACGCCGGAGGGCTTCCTTTTCCCCATCTGTCCCTATGGCATCTTCTATATGCAAGAGACCGTCGTGTATCTGGGGAAGCCACTTTTCGATTGCCCTGAGTATTGTGTCAACGTTCCACACAAACATCCCGCTATTCCAGTAAAAGCCTCCTTTCTTCAGAAAGGCCTTCGCTTGTTTGAGTGCAGGTTTTTCCCGGATGGATTTCACCGCATAGATGTTTTCTCCTTTGATGCCAGCTTTAAGGTCGCCCTTTTCAATATAGCCGTAGCCGGTCTCGGGACTGGTCGGTCTTATGCCGATTGTGACAAGGTAATCTCCGCGACTTGCCATGTCGGCAGCGACAGAAAGGAGGTCGCGAAATCGCGGCGCGTCATGAATGAGATGGTCCGCAGGAAGTACAACCATAACATCGTGAGGTGACTTCCGCCTGATATGGAGAGCGGCAAGACCTATGCAGGGAGCGGTATTTCTGCCGAGAGGTTCGATTATGATGTTCTCTTTGGGGATACGGGGTACCTGCCTCATCAGCTCTTCGGCATGGCTCTCTCCTGTAACAACCAAAATATTCTCCTCGGGGATAAGAGGCGCTATCCTCTCTACCGTTTCCTGGATAATGGTCCTTGGAGAGACTATATCCAGCAGATGCTTGGGCATCTTCTCTCTGCTCTTTGGCCAGAAGCGGGTGCCTTTGCCCCCGGCCATGATCACCGCGTACATCGGAAAACTATTCCTCCCACACTTTTTTTGTAAGGCGTCGCCAAATTATCAAAATAAATGGTGATTATCAATGTAAATAATAGATCAGCCAAAGCATGGGCGTAAGTACACGCATCCTGGCCATACACCTGAAGAGACTGCATCTAAAATAACGTTTCATCGTAAAGATAATCATACAGATTATGCTTGACAGTTGCGCACGAATGTATAACTAATATCGGAGATGTAACAAAGGTGAGCCATGTCCAAGATAATCAGATTCGGCGTTTCCTTAGAAGAAGCATTGCTTCATAATTTTGACAGCTTGATCAAGAAACGCAAATACACGAATCGCTCCGAAGCGATTCGTGATTTGATCCGCCAGGAATTGCTGAAGAAAGATTTGGAAGAAGACCGGGAAGTCGCCGGCGCAATAACCTTCATCTATGACCATCATCAGCGAGACCTTTTGCATAAGATTATCGACGTCCAGCATGATCATCAGCACATCATCCAGTCATCGCAACATATCCACCTGGACCACCACAACTGCCTGGAGATTGTGGCGGTAAAAGGGAATTCCGGGAAGGTGAAGAAACTCGCCGACACCTTAAAAGCCCTCAAGGGAGTCAAGCACGGATCATTGAGCGTATCGGGCACCGAGTGAATCACATAGGGAAACAGGCATTATTTTTTTGCTAATTGGTAACACGATTAGAAAAATAATAATCATATAATTTGCCATGAGTGAAAAATATCCCAGAATATTTCTCAAACCCGGCCGCGACGCTTCGCTTTCCCGCGGGCACCCGTGGGTTTTTTCCGGAGCTGTTGCCGGAGCAGAAGGCCAGCTCGAACCAGGCGACATCGTGGCTGCCGTAACACATGAGAGGAAACCCCTGGCCCTGGGCTTTTACAATCCCACCTCCGACATCGCCTTCCGATTACTGACGGCGGACACAACAGCAGCCATTGATTATACGTTCTGGCAAAAACGAATCCGGGAGGCCATGTCCTTAAGGGAGAAGGTGCTGCCCGCGGGAACAACGGCCTATCGCCTGATCAATGCAGAAGGAGACTGGATGCCCGGACTCATCGTTGACAGATATGCCAATTACCTGGCCATATCCGTAGAAACGGCGGGAATGGAGAAGCATCGTGAGGCTGTTGTGAAAATACTCTCCGAAGAGATGCAGCCCAAGGGCATCTATGAAAGGAGCGAAGGCCGGGCACGGCAGTTGGAAAGTTTAGATGAACATACCGGCATCGTCTACGGAGAACGTCCGCCCCCGGCAATCGAGATCACAGAAGATCACCTGCATTTCAAGGTGGATATGATCTCAGGGCAGAAGACTGGTTTTTTCCTGGATCAGCGGAGGAACAGGAAGATTGCCGAACGATTAAGCGATCAAGCAACCGTCCTGAATTGTTTTTCATACACCGGCGCTTTTTCCGTCTACTGCGCCCGGGGAGGGGCCCGGCGTGTGATTTCCGTCGAGTCTTCGGAAGCGGCGAATGAAATAGCCAGATGGAATCTCGAAAGAAACGGCTTTTCATCAGATCAACACCCTGTAGTCAAGGCCGATGTCTTCAAATATCTACGCGAGACCAACGAACTCTTCGATCTGATTATTTTGGACCCTCCGGCATTCGCCAGAGCAAAGAAGGACGTGACAAAAGCGGCAAGGGGATACAAAGATATAAATCTGCAGGCCGCAAGAGTCCTCAGAGAAGGCGGGATACTCGCCACATTTTCCTGCTCCAATTACATCGGCGAGACGCTTTTTGAAAAGATTGTCCTTGGCGCCTTGCGTGATGCCGGTAAATCGGCCCGGCTGCTTCAGACCATGGGTCCCGGTCCGGATCATCCAACAAATCTCGGACACCCGGAGGGACACTACCTCACGGGATTATTGCTGAGCGTAACAACATAGCAGGACAGAATACGACTATACCCCGTGGGGACTGCCTCCGGCGCATGTTTGTCGTCGATTACGCTTGGAGGGATCATGCCTTTGCCTTCGGGAGGCCAACGACCCTGTAAATTTTGATTTTTTCCATATCCTGTTCAGTTTCGTGAACGCCGATTTCGTTGACTTCCGGCGGGAACTGAGAGGCAAAATATGTTTTCTCGCTGATGATGATTCCATTCGGCCAGGGCTTGCAAAGTTCCTGCAGTTTGAAAACAAAATTAGCGGAATCGCCGATTACGGTGTAGTCCATTTTCTTGTCAAAGCCGATGTTGCCAACCACTACTTCCCCAGTGTGGATACTGATCCCCATCGTCAATAATGTGCCATACTGTTTCATAAAATAGTCATTGATGTGTGCCATCGCTTTCTGCATTTCGAGGGCAGCTGAAACAGCGTTGTCCGCATCCATGGGCGTGGAAACAGGGGCGCCAAAAACAGCCAGAAATCCATCTCCGAGATATTTGTCGACGATCCCATGCTGTTTGAATACGATTTCTCCCATGGATGAGAAAAAGTAATTAAGGATACTCACTGTCTTCTGGGGACCAATTTTCTTGGACAGTCCGGAATAACCCCGGATATCAATGTTGAGCAGGGTCACGGTTTTGAACTCGTCGACTACCGGTCTTGCTGATGCGCTGCCAAGGACAATTCTGTCTACGATCTCTTTGGGCACAAACTTTTGAAATACATTTCTGATGCTCCGTTCGTTTTCGGCCATGGCCAGTGTTTCTTTGTAAAGCCGCGCGTTTTCCATAGCGATACAGACCGCCGTGGAGATGGCCTGGAGAAGGTGCTCGTCGTCATTATTAAAGATGCCATTAATTTTATTGAGCACCTCTATGACCCCGATTACTTTGCCCTGAGAAATGAGGGGCGCACAGAGGACCGACTTAGTCTCAAAACCAGTCAGTTCATCAAAATCCGGAGAGAAATGCGGGTGCTGTTGAGCATTTTGAGCGATGACTGTTCTGCCCCGGGTAGCGGCATATCCGGCAATACCCTGGCCAAGCTTGAGCCTGAAGTCCCGCAGGGGTTCCATACTAATGTTAAAGGCGATCTCACACTTCAACTCGCTGTCTTCCAGGAGCATCAGAGAGCCGGCTTCCACATTCATGATCACGCGAATCATATCCATCGTATAAGTAAGAACTTTCTCTGTATCGAAGGTGGAGGAGGATAATGCATTGCCAATCTGCCTGAGGGTCTCCAGTTCGTGGGTCCTTCTCACGAATGCCAATGAAAGCTTTTCCTTTTCGATGGCGCGGGAGAGATCTCCTGCCATGCATTCGATGGCATTGTGCATGTCTGCCAGCAAATCCATCTGCACGTTGCACAGCACGAGGACTCCTGTTGTGCGGCCATCCACTTTCAGCGGGGTCAAAAGAGCGGTCTTAAAACCATGATCCAGAAAAATATCCTTCTCGACAGGATGCGATAGCCCGCCTGTATCTTCGAGAACAAGTGGGCTCTGCCGCTTGATGACCTTATCGATGACAGTTCCGAAGCAGGTGTATGAATTACCTTTGGAGAGATTTGTGGAGACGAGTGACAAGAATTCTGTAATGATTACATGCCTCGAATTATCCTCGTCCAGCTCCACAATAACGGCCATGTCATAGGGTACTGCTTCTCTAATTTCCTGGAGAATCGTATGGAGGAGTTCACTGCTCCTTAAGCTCGAATTGATGACGGAAGATATTTTTTCCATGGCCTGCAGCTGCTTCGACTTGATGTCAGCTTCTTTGAGAAGACGCAGATTGTCATAGGTGAAAGCTGCATTGGAAAGCAGCGGTGAAAGGACATTTACATCCTCCTGCGTAAAAAGGTCATCGGATTTTCTCCTGGAGATGGTCAGGACACCAATAACATCGTTAATGGTCTTGAGCGGCATGCAGATGAATGATTTTGTCGCGTATTGAGGTCGCGATTTGCGACCGAAGCGGATGTCTGTCTCAATGTCTTCCACCAGAAGCGGGGTCTTGTTAAGCACGGCATACTGGGCTATCCTGTCCGCAAAACTGACCCGATCGCCTTTCTTGACGAAATCACCCAATCCAATACATGCTTCGATAATGAACGCATCACGTTTCGGTTTCTCCAGCATCATGATGGACCCGATGTCTGCATTCGTAAGCTTCAAGGCGCGCTCAAGGGTGATATAAAGCAGATCTTCCGGACTGAATGTCATATAACACAGGTCGGAGAGCTCCTTTAATATGGAAATTTCTGATGTCTTCTTTTCCAAACGGTAGAAATTTGCCCTTAGTTCGTGCTCGAGTATTTGAAAAGAGTCCACTATCCCTTTCAATTCGTTGGCTGTCGATATCTGTGGTTGCGCGAATTCCTCTGCAACTGTTCTTGAAATATTGCCCGATATAGAGACAATCTCGTCAAATATCTTGCGCAGCATCACGAATCCGAAGAGTGAGAAGAAGAGAAGGGCGATGAAAAAAGGAGGAATATAGTTATCGTTAAGGAATTCATATTTTAATGCGAAATACAGAAATCCGAAGACAGGGATAAGAAAAAAAAGGCCGAAAATGATTAATAATTTGTAGTAAATACCATAGCTTTCGACAGAGAATCTGCCTAACCACTTCTTGAGATTCATGGCGCCTCATATATCCTTAAATAAATACACGACCGTATCAATGACTATTTCGGCTAACCCATAGAAAGTCTTTAATTTTAAGTCTTACAAATCGAGGGTCTAGTGCGCTGCCGATAAAGGGATGCAACGGGATTTGTTAAGATGATTATGTTCATGCCGCAAAGGATGGAAGAGGCGACACAATTTCACATGTTACAAAAGGGCAGGGATCATGGTTCCTCCGCCCGATGGGATTTCAGGATATTATTCGCTATCTTTTCGTGGATAAGCTGTGATGCCATGTTATTGCCTGACATGCCGACACGAATAGATACGGATGTCTGACTTTTCGATAAGTATTCAACCGAAATCTGCAATTTCTCCTCCTGGGCGACGGCATTCATTGAACCCGAGGCTATCTTCGGATTCTTTTCAACGGCAGTCGCTTTCATATCCGTTAGCGTCTGTTCGCACGCCTTCCAGACCTCATTAAAAGGGTAGTTGTAATTCGTCGTCAAGGATCCATCTGTGAATATGAAATTGCCGGAGCTGACACCTATTGTCCTATGGCCTACAGTTAATGAAGCGTCGCAGCCGGCGGTCAGGATTATAGGTAAGAGGAATAACCATATGCAATGAGCCTTAGCGGCCGCAACAATCCCAGTTTTCATAGGTCGTTTCACCTCCTCGAGATACTTTCTTTTACATTCATGGAATAGCCCTGCATGGGAAAATGTATAGGAAATATAGCGTTCAATATGGACATATTAGGATAATGCAGAAGACCTGTCAACGTGATTTCAGGGGCAGAAGCCTAAAAAAAGTAGTACATAGCCTGGAGGACTGCCCACAGTAAGATTATGACAGTTAACAGAATACAAACCGCTGCGAGAACCCGATGGGGGAAAGTTTCGCTTTTCAGTTCATTATAGCTCATCAAGAAACCAAGCGTAATGCCCGATATCAAACCTCCACCGTGTGCCCAGTTGTTGATACCCGGTACGAGGAGGCCGAATATGACAAGCCCGATAACCCATCCCATGGCCTGCCTGTAAATGGCTTCCCCGTAAAAGCCGCCTCTGCTTTTCCCGTAATAGATAATAGCGCCGATGAGGCCGCAGATGCTGGCCGACGCACCAATAGTGAAGGGAATGCCGGCCAGATAAGAAACGAAAAATCCTGCAACACCGGTAAGTACATAGATTATAACAAAACGATTGAACCCGAATTCGCGCAATACAAATGGCCCCAGCTGTCCCAGGGCGGCCATGTTGAAGAAGATATGAAGGATGCCGCCATGGAGGAAGGAAGCCGATATCAGAGTCCACCATCGACCATATCCGGCGATGGGGATGGTTCCCGTTGCGCCCAGAAGGAAGAGACTCCTGTCGGAGGGTGACAAGAAAGTCAGCGGGTTAGCCGACAGGCCCAGGGCAGACGGGCTTGAGATAATCGATAGGAGATATAAGGCGCAATTAACATATATTATGAGTTTAACGGCATTCATCGAAGCCGCTGAAATTCTGCTCAACAAATGGGCCTTCAACGGCGAACCGGGTTTCGATAGATTGCAGTATGGGCATGCGGGCTCATCCGAACTGATCAGCTTTCGGCAATTCGGGCAAAGCATCGATTTTTTTTCTCTTGTGGGCATATCAAGAACCTAAGAAGACCTTATCAATACAGGAATTGCTGCGGGGCCGCTAACCGTCTTGCCTGGATGTGTTTTTTATGCAGGGCAGATAAACTGTTTAATTATTCTATTTTCATATCACGCGGATGACACAAACAGCAAGCAAGATTTTCTGTTGCTCTTCCATTCTTTGTCATACCCCTTTTGTCTTGACACGCCTTCCCAACTCAGATATTTTTCGACAAGATTTACTCGAAACTCCTGTTTTTCAGGGGATAGATTAGGGTTGCTATTTCTTGTACGAACCTTGAGCCAAAGGAAGTTACGTCAACATGGATATAGATATATGGGCAGAAGAATTATTGAATGATGTTTGTGAGAAGTGGGAGACTCCCGAGTACAAATACGCATTCAAAGACTGCGGTTTTCGAGTATTCTACTCCCCCGTTCATTTAAGTCCGGAACTGATGGTCATCGGGTACAATCCCGGCAAAGATGATAAGCCCTTTTCAAAAGAAGAAGACAGTCAGATCCCGGAATTTCACGAGTACCTGTATCACAATTCCAGGATAGCAAGGAAGATGAAATACCTTTTTGAGAGCATTGAAAGAGAAGACTGGCTGGCGGATAGCGTCAAGCTGAATCTGGTTTTCTTCGGTAGTGAAAATGACGCTCAATGGGAAACTATGGATCGGGACCTAAGGGATAAACTCGAAACTTTCTGCTTCAAGAAGGTAAG
>Ga0315273_10000942_pt1 | contig 31871 bp, 30 predicted proteins | sample YL17G02_0_MG_FD_205753 | JGI IMG/M metagenome (GOLD analysis project Ga0315273, IMG submission 205753) | Sediment microbial communities from Yellowstone Lake, YNP, Wyoming, USA - YL17G02_0 | ecosystem: Environmental > Aquatic > Freshwater > Lake > Sediment | place: USA: Wyoming | collected...
GATCGCGTTCTTCTTCGGCGACCTCGAGATTCCCGTTCGCGACTGACGGCGACGCGCGGGACGGCTGAAACGTCGCGTTTCGCCGTCGAAGCCCTTCCGTCTTGTGGGACTGCGTGCGCGGAGCCTATCGTCGAACGATCGAAAGGAGGCGAGGATGTCCGAGGACGAAATACGTAAGGAGCTCGAACGGCTGCAGGCCGAGAACGAGCGTCTCAAGCAGGAGCGAACGAAGGCCGGGGGGGTCTCGTTTCGCGTGTCCGAGAAGGGAGCGGTTTCCGTCTACGGTCTCGGGCGCTTTCCGGTGACGCTCTACCAGGAGCAGTGGGACAAGCTTCTCGGCCACGTCGAGGAGCTTCGGCGGTTCATCGAGGAGAATCGAGCGAGACTGAAGAAGAAGGAAGCGGTGCAGTAGCGTCGCCGATTCCCGCTAGCCGGGCGAGCATCTCGCCGGTGCGATCCGCACCGGAACGTTCCGCGCGCACTCGCCTCGGCCGGCGACGGCCATCAGGTGAGGGGCGAGGCGTCGACCATCTCGCCGCTCGCTTCCCAGCTCGGAGCGAGCCGTCCGCAGGCGATTTGGTGGTCATGGTCGAAGGAGACCCACCAACCCTCCCGCGCCGCATGCTCGAGGAGGTATTTCTTGATCGTCATGGTCTCGAGTGGAGCGAGATCGTAGGCCTGATTCCACGCCGGCTTCAGGTGCGCGCGACTCGGGGCGATGTCGCCGAGATGCACGAACGTCGTGCCGCCGGAGGCGAAGATCGGGCATTGATGGCTCGGCGTGTGCCCGCCGGTCACGACGACCCGTAGCCGCGGGGTGAGCGAGCTCGGACCGTCGAGCACCTCGAGAAGCTTTGCCTCCTTGAGCGGCTCCAGGCACTGCGGTGCGTGGTGGTACGCGGCTTTCGAGCGCTCGTCTTGCGGCCGCTCCGCCGTCTCGAGCTCGATCCGCTGGACGAAGTGCCGCGCACGCGGGAAGGCAGGCCGAAGGCGCCCCGAGTCGTCGCGCGTGACCACGCCACCGAGATGGTCGAAATGCAGGTGCGTGAGAATCACGTGAGTGACATCTTCGGGGGCGAGCCCGATCTCGCGCAGGCGGGCGATCAGTCCGCCGCGGCGATCGACCTTGTAGATCGCCTGCTCGCGCGCCGAGAGCCGCTCGCCGAGACCCGTGTCGACGAGAATCGCGTCTCGGCCGTCCACCGCAAGCGGGCAATGGAGGCTCATCGGAATCCGGTTTTCCGGGTCGGCGGGAACGAGCCTCGACCACAGCCGCTTCGGAACGACGCCGAACATCGTTCCGCCGTCCATGGCGAAGAAGCCGTCGTTCAGCAGGTGCACGCGAACCGATCCGACCTCGATCATGGCGCGCGCGCTCCGTAGACTTGGTAGAGCATCCAGTAGACGAGCACACCGGTCACCGAGACGTACATCCAGATCGGAAAGGTGATCTCGGCGATGCGCCGATGCCCCGCAAAGTCGGCGCGCCAGGCGCGATAGAGCGTCACGAGCGCGAGCGGTAAAACGGCGATCGCCAGCAAGACGTGAGACGCGAGCAGCGAGAAGTACACGGGCCGAATCCAACCCTGTCCGGAGAACGGCGTCGATCCGTGCTCGGCGTGGTAGACGACGTACGACACCAGAAACGCCGTCGACACGCCGAACGCGGCCACCATGCACGCGCGATGGCGCTCGATCTGCCGCCTGCGGATGAAGCCGAAGCCCGTCGCGAGCAGGATCGCCGACAGACCGTTCAGCGACGCGTTCAACGCAGGCAGGTCGGCGACCGTCACGAAGCCGCCTCGACCACGGAGACGCCGAGCGATGCGAGGTTGCCGAGGACGCATTCGATCCACTCGGTCGAAGAATGGTCGTTCAAAGAAGCATCGTGCAAAGAAGATTTCGCGCTGTTCATCGCAGGCCGAGATACACGAACGGGAAGATCACCGCCCAGACCGCACTCACGTAATACCAGTAGATCGCTCCCAGCTCGACGGGGAGGTGGCGCTCGACCGTGAAGCGCCCTTGACGGGCACCGACCAGCAAAATGACGAGCCAGACGACCGCGCCCAAAACGTGCAGCGCGTGGCAGCCGATCAGCGCGAAGAAGGTCGCACCGTAGGGACCGCTGGAGGCGCGGAGCCCGGCGCCGACGAGCCGTACCCACTCGGAGCCTTGGATGGCGAGGAAGCCGATGCCGAGGAGCGTCGCCAGGGCGAGAGAGCGAGCGAAGCGCGCGGCATCGCCGCCGCGCAAGGCCCGCAACGACTGCGCGATGGGCAGCGTGCTCGAGAAGAGAAGCAGCGTGTTCGCCGCCGTCACGGCGACTGGCAAGCGCGGCAGCCCGAGCGGCGGCCATCGGTCGGCACGCCAGCGGAACACGGCGAGTGCGCCGAGAAGCCCCATGAACAACATCGATTCGCTCCCCAGAAAGAGCAAAAAACCGAACCGCGCGATGGCTCGGTTCGACGCGGACGCGGAGAGGCCGGGCGCCCTCGATTCCGCCGGGATCGATGGCGTGCCCTGCAACCCTTGCCTACAGCTTGTCCGCGGCCATGATCGCCAACAGCGTCGGCAGGTAGACGAGTGAGGCGAACAGCAGCCGTCGGGCGTCGCCGAGCGCTTGGGTGCGCGCGAGCTGAACGGAGAAGCCGAGCAGCATCAGGCCGAGGGCCAACGCGGAGCAAAAGTAGAGCCCACCGCTCAATCCGACGAGCGTCGGCAGCAGCGCGACGCTCAGCAGCGCCGCGCTGTTCACCACGGTCTGTCGACCGGTCGCGCCGCCATCCGGGTCGATCACCGGCAACAGACGAATCCCGGCGCGCGCATAGTCGTCGCGGTACATGCGAGCGATCGCCAGCGAATGCGGCAGCTGCCAGAGGAACAGAATCGCGAAGAGGACCCACGCACCGACGTCGAGCTGTCCCGTCGCGGCGGCCCAGCCGGCAACCGGCGGGAGTGCCCCGGGCACGGCGCCGACGGGGCTGCAGAAGGGCGTCCAGCGCTTCATCGGCGTATACAAGAAGAGATACGAGGCGGTCGTGGCCGCGGTCACCAGCGCGGCGAGCGATCCCACGGTGCAGGCTTGGTAGACGATTCCGAACCCCGCCACCAGGCTTCCGAACAGCAGCGCCTCGTTCGGTTCGAGCTTGCCCGCGGGAAGCGGCCGCGAGCGGGTGCGGAGCATGATCGCATCGAGGTCGCGCTCGAGATACTGGTTCAACGCCAGCGTGCCCGCCGCGGCGAGCGCGGTGCTCGCCAGGGTATGGAACAGGAGCCACGCGTCCGTCGGCCCGCGCGAGCCGAGATAGAACCCGACGAGCGTCGTCACGACGATCATCCCGACCACGCGAGGCTTGGAGAGGTCGACGTAGGCGAGCACGCGGCGTGCCCCGGCGACGCGGACCGCAACGAACGGTGCCTCCTGCGCGGGGATCATCCCGAGGCTCGTTGCGGCAGAGGGGGCGCGGCCCACTGCGGCGAGGCGTCCCGGACGCGACGGCTGCGCAGCCCGAGCACGAGGCTCACGGCCAGAATCGCGGCTCCGACCGCCACGTGAGCGGTCGTCGGCAGTGCCGCCTTGCGGGTCCAGATGATCGATGCACCGAGCGAGAGCTGGATCACCACCAGGACGAGCAGCAGTATGGCCGGGCGCACTCGTCGCGGATCCCGGCGATGCGCTTGAAAGATGCGTGCCGCGGTGGCGAGCGCGAGCCCCGAAACGATCACCGCGCCGACACGGTGGGCGAAGTGAATGGCGACGCCGAATGAGGCCAATTCGGGCACGAGCCTGCCGTAGGCGAGGGGAAAATCCGGGATCGCGAGGCCGGATCCCGTGTGCCGCACCACCGCGCCGAGGAGAAGCTGGCAGTAGACGGCGGTCGTCGTGCCGATGCTCAGCCAACCGAGCCAAGGGTCTATGCCTTGCTCGGCCGGGGTCGAGAGCCAGTCCTTGCCGGTGATCAACGCGAGTGCCACGACGAGGCAGAAAAACGCCTGGGCGAGAGCCGCGTGCGAAACCGAAACGGCGGTCGGCAGACGGAGCAGCACGGTGACGCCTCCGAGCACCGCCTGAAGCAGGATCGCCGAGAGCGCCGCCATCCCGAGCCGGCGCACCGAGCGACGAGGTTCTTCCCGCAAGGTCCAGATCGCCAGCGCGGCCGTGAGGGCCGCCACGGTGGCCGCGACCATCCGGTGTCCGTGTTCGTAGCGAACCCCGCCGACCATGGGCGGGAAGAACTGCCCGTACGACAGCGGCCAATCGGGCACCGAGAGGCTCGATCCCGTGCTGGTGACGAGCCCGCCGACGAAGATCAGCACGAAGGTCGCGGCGGCGGTGAATTGCGCGAACCGATGCCGCCAGCGAGAGAAGCCAGGAGGGGAGCTGGACTCGAGGGGGCTCCCGAACGGAGATGGATTTTCGGGAAGCCGACTGGTCACGACCATCGATCTCGAAGTTTCCCGAAGTCCGGAGACTGCGGCCAAAGCTCGATGGAGTTACCATCCGCGGCGGGTGTTTTCAACGCTTCGTTGACATGGCTTGGAGCCGTTGTTACCAATGAAGAGAAGAAACCAATGTCCGAGACTCACGTCCATGCCGAACCCGCGCGCGGTACGGCCTCCGAAGGGGGCTCGATCGCTCTCACCGACCTAGCTGTCGAGCGCTTCCGCAGCGTGATGGCGCAGGAGAAGCTCGGCGCCGACTACGGCGTCCGAATCGCGGTGGCGAGCGGCGGCTGCTCGGGGATGTCGTACTCGATGAGCTTCGAGAACCAGGCGCGCCCCGATGACACGGTGGTCCAGCAAGGCGGTCTGAAGCTTTTCATCGACTGCCAGAGCTCCCCCTACCTGCAAGGCGTGACCGTCGACTACGTGGTCGGGCTGCACAAGGAAGGCTTCAAGTTCTTGAACCCGAAGGCGACCCGAACGTGCGGTTGCGGGGAGTCGTTCGGGGTCTGAACCGGCCGGCGCCGGCGTAATGCCGTCGATCGCCGTCTACGTGTCGAGCCACGGCTTCGGGCATGCCGTGCGCATCGCGGAGGTGGTCGCCCGACTCCTCTCGCTTGACGCGGGGCTGCGAGTACACGTCTGCTCGGTCGCGCCGCAGTGGCTTTTCCCGCGCACCGATGGCCGAGTGCTCGTGCATCGAGCGGCAAGCGACGTCGGCATGGTGCAGCCCAATGGTCTGACGATCGACTTCGAGGCGACGCTTGCGAGCCTCGCGGAGCTCGAGCGGAGCTGGGAGCGGAGACTTTCCGAAGAAGCGGCGTGGCTCGGCGAAGCCGAAGTCGCGCTCGTGATCGGCGACATTCCGCCGCTCGCGTTCGCCGCCGCCGACCGCGCCGGTTTGCCGAGCATCGCGCTCGGCAACTTCGACTGGGAGTGGGTGTACCGGAGCTACGCGGAGCGTGACGGACGATTTGCCACGCACGCGCGGCGTGCCGCGGCGTGCTACGGCAAGGCACTCTATGCGCTCCGTCTGCCGTTCCACGCCGACATGGACGCGTTCCGCTCGGTCGTCGATCTCCCGCTCGTCGCGCGGCGCTCGGGCTGCACGCGAGCAGAGGCGCGCGACCGGCTCGGTCTTCCGGCCGAGCGGCCCCTCGTGCTGCTCAGCTTCGGTGGCCTCGGCTTCACGGGGATCCGTGTCGAGCGCTTCGCGGAGATGCCGGAGATTCTCTTCCTCGCAACCGAGACATTTCGCGATCCACCGGCGAACCTCCTTTCTCTCGATCGGCCCGACATCGACTACACGCTGCTGCTGCGTGCCTGCGACGTGGTCGTCACCAAGCCCGGATACGGCATCGTGGCCGCGAGCCTGGTCAACGCGGTTCGCGTTCTCTATACGGCGCGCGGCGAGTTTCCCGAGGCGCCGATCCTGGTGCGAGCCCTCGAGGAGCATGCGACCGCGCAGTTCATCGCGCTCGAGGACCTCGAGCAGGGCGCGATCCGAGGGCCCCTCCAGTCGTTGTTCGGTCGGCCGGTCGGCGAGACGCGCCTCGCCGCCGACGGTGCGGAGCGCGTGGCGGAGATCCTCCGCGGGGAGCTCGCTAGGTGAGCATGCTCGCCAGCCGGCGTGGTCCGGGTCGCCCTCGCGACCAGCGGGAGCGAGGTAAGACGAACGCTAGAGCCGGATTCGACGTCGTCCTCCTCGACCTCGACGGCACGCTCGCCGACACGCGGCTCGATCTCGTCGGCAGCACGAACCACGTGCGGCGAAACTTCGGGCTGTCGCCGCTCGCGGCGCGCGAGGTGACGGGGCTGGTCGGTCATGGCGCCCGCGTGTTGGTCGAGCGCGCGCTCGGCGTGGAACGAAAGGAGCTCCACGACGAGGGCGTGAGGCGATTTCTCGAGCATTACACGGAACATTGCCTCGATCACACTCGACCGTATGCGGGCATGGCGGAGATGATTGATTCGGCTGCCCCGCTCGGCGTTCGTTTCGCGGTGATCACCAACAAGCCCGAGGCGCTTTCACGGAGGATTCTCGCTGGCCTCGATCTCCTCCAGGGCTTGGTTGACGTCGTCGGCGGCGACACCTTCCCGGAGCGCAAGCCCCATCCGCGGGGCGTCGAGCACTTGCTGACGCGCTGCGGAGCGGAGCGGTCACAGGCGCTGCTCGTCGGCGACTCCGCGGTCGACGTGGCAACAGGGCGGGCGGCGCGGATCGCGATGTGCGGGGTGCTCTGGGGATTCGATCCCGAGGGGCTGCTCGCGAACCCGCCCGAGCTCTTGGCTCGCGACGCCGCCGAGCTCGGCCGCATCATACGCGACGGCGCCGCGTGACGGTCCGATCGACGCGCCGAATCGTGCCGCTCGGCGGCAAGCGGAAGAGCGGGCCCTTCGGCTCGATGCCGCCGATCTCCACGAGGTCTCCCCGCCGGAGTGACCTGAACGTCTCGGCCGCGGCTCCTTCGTCCCGCTTCAGCTGGCCGAGGACGATCCAGCGCCCCTCCGCGCAGAGATAGACCCGGCGCTCGCCTTTGAGATCGAGAAGGTCGCTGACCACGCGCCATGTGGTCGAGGGCAACGGCGGGGGCGACTCGAGCGTCAGCACCAGATAGGCGAACTTGAGCGAGCCCTTGCGGAGACCCGTGCGGCGGTCGATGGTGCTCACCATCGCCGGAGGCTCCCAAGCGAGATCGGCGATGCACCAGTCTCGGTCGGTTGCGAGAGCGGGGCACGGCGCTTCGTGGAGACAGGGGGCCTGGACGTGGAGCCTGGTCGAAGCGAGCCAGCGGTCGCGCAGACGATGGAGATTTCGCGCCGTCTCGCGCAGCCCGGGTTCGATCACGAGGATGGCGCCCTGCGGGGACAGCAGCGCCTCCGCCGCAGCGGAAACGACCGCCGCGGCTCGGTCCAGGCCGTCATCGGAATCGGCGGATTCACGCACGATCTCGCAGATCACGTTCGCGGCGATCACCAGGTCGAAGCGGCCCGCCGCCGACGCCAGCGGGAAGAGATCGGAGCGCTCGGAGACGAGATCGAGCCGTAGAGGCTGGAAGTCGATCGCAACCGGTGTGCGGTCGGCGAGGCGCCGCAGAAGCCGCTCGGCGTCCTTCAAGCTCTCGAAGGACTGATCGAGAGCCACCATCTCGAGCCGGCGCGGACGCTCCTCCACCGGAAGCCCGCGCACGAAGTCGGCGAGGCCGAGCAGCGCGCTTCCCGGGCCGGAGCCGAGGTCGAGACAGCGAAGGCGCGCGCCGGCAAGACGGCCTGGATCTCGGCGCAGCCACTCGGCGAGCGGCACCCGGATCTTCGGCAGGTTGACCGGCAGGTAGTAGCGGAGGTAGGCGCGCCGAAGCTCGGCGGAGCGGGCGTACCCGCCGCGCCACGGGGCGCGTCCGACGAAGAGATCGGAGAGCTCGATGACGCTCTCGGCGAGGCGCCTGGTGTCGTTCGGCGGCCCGCCCGCGACGTCTTCGATGATTCGCTCGAGGTCGGCCGGAAAGTGATATAGTTCCACGGTTCAGCTAAGAGTAGGTCCGGAGGATCGCACCGGCTTCTCCAATAACCTCACGCAAGCGATGAAAATCAACGCCGTCAAAGGATTTCGCGACATCCTGCCCCCCGAGACGGAGGTGTGGAGCCGTCTCGAGGACGATGCGCGGCGGATCTTCCGCGGCTACGGCTACGCGGAGATCCGCATCCCGCTCCTCGAGCGCACCGAGCTCTTCGCCCGCGCGGCCGGCGAGACCTCGGACATCGTCGAGAAGCAGATGTACACCTTCGAGGATGTCGACGGGGTCTCGCTCACGCTGCGCCCCGAGGGCACCGCCTCGGTGGTTCGCGCCTACATCGAGAACGGGATCTACGGGCGCGAACCGGTCTCGAAGCTCTTCTATCTCGGCGCGATGTTCCGCCGCGAGCGGCCGCAAAAGGGCCGCTTCCGCCAGTTCTACCAGATCGGCGCGGAGGTGCTCGGCCGCGACGATCCGCTCGTCGACGCGGAGCTCTTGGTGATGCTCAGCGACTATTTCTCGGCGCTCGGTCTTGTCACCGCGCGGATCGAAATTAATTCGCTCGGCGACTCGAGCTGCCGCCCCGCCTATCGGGAGGAGCTGCGCCGCTTCGCGGAAGCTCGCCGAGCATCTCTCTGCGCCGACTGCAATCGTCGCCTCGAGACGAACCCGCTGCGCATCCTCGATTGCAAGGAGGACGCGGAGAAGACCCGCGACGCTCCGGTGATGATCGACCATCTTTGCGAGGCATGTGCCGAGCATTTTCGGGCAGTCCGTGAGCGGCTCGCGGCCGAATCGGTCGCGGTGACGCTGAATCCCCGCATGGTGCGCGGGCTCGATTATTATTGCCGGACAGCGTTCGAGGTCGTGGCCGAGGGTCTCGGTGCGCAGAATGCAGCCGGTGGCGGAGGGCGCTACGACGGCCTGGTGGCGAGCCTCGGTGGACCCTCGGTTGCCGGCGTCGGCTTCGCGCTCGGCGTCGAGCGGCTGGTTCTCGCGCTGCACGGCGTGGAGGCGGCGTCCGAATTCGACCTCTTCCTCGCGCCGCTCGGCGAGCGCGCCGAGGCGCGCGCATTTCGCCTCGCCCGCGAGCTCCGCCGGCGCGGGCTCCGTTTGGAGATCGAGCCGGGTCGCAAGAGCCTGAAGAGCCACATGCGCCGGGCCGCGAAGCTCGGAGCGGCGTTCGTGTTGATCGTCGGCGACGACGAGCTCGCACGCGGTACGGCGGTGCTGCGCGACATGCGGAGCCAGGCGCAAGCGGAGACGCCGCTCGATCCATCGGCGATCCTGCGCGCGCTGCGGCCAAGCCAAACAGGAGGAGCGCTTTGAGCGAGAGTCTCGGCAACTGGGTACGGAGCCATCTCTGCGGCGAGCTGCGCCGGTCGCACGTGGCACGGACGGTCACGCTGATGGGCTGGGTAAATGCCCGACGCGACCACGGCGGCCTCTTGTTCGTGGATCTTCGCGACCGGACGGGAGTCGTCCAGCTGGTGTTCAACCCCGAGCATGCGCCGCAAACGCACGAGCGGGCGGGGGAAGTGCGGGCCGAGTACGTCGTCGCCGCGCTCGGCGAGGTCGTCGAGCGCCCCGCGGAGACGCTGAACCCGAATCTACCGACCGGCGAGATCGAGGTGATGGTGCGGGAGCTGAAGGTGCTGAACGCCACACGCCCCGTGCCGTTCCCGATCGACGACGCGACGGACGTCGCCGAGACGACGCGCCTACGCTACCGCTATCTCGACCTCCGCCGCCCGAAGATGCAGTCGAATTTGATGCTGCGTCATCGCCTGACCAAGGCGGTCCGCGACTACTTCGACGGCCAAGGCTTCGTCGAGATCGAGACGCCCGCGCTGACGCGCCGCACGCCGGAAGGCGCGCGGGACTACCTGGTGCCGAGCCGGGTGAACCCCGGTCGCTTCTATGCGTTGCCGCAGTCGCCGCAGCTCTTCAAGCAACTGCTCATGGTCTCGGGATTCGACCGCTACTTCCAGATCGCTCGCTGCTTTCGCGACGAGGATCTGCGCGCGGATCGACAGCCGGAATTCACGCAGGTCGACGTCGAGCTTTCCTTCACGCGCCCCGAGGACATCTACCGACTGATCGAGGGCCTGATGCTCGACGTGTTCCGACGCACGATCGGCGTAGAGCTGACGGTGCCGTTCCCCGTCCTGTCGCACGCGGAGGCCATGCGCCGATTCGGCAGCGACAAGCCGGACACCCGTTTCGGTCTCGAGATCGTCGATTTCTCGGCCGCCTTTGCCGGCTCGGGATTCAAGGTGTTCCGCGAGGTTCTCGAGAAGCGTGGTGTCGTGCGCGGCCTGAAGGTGCCCGGCGATGGCTTCTCGCGGAAGGACCTCGACGACCTCGTCGCGCTGGCGCCGAGCTTCGGCGCCAAGGGCCTGGTATGGATTCGCATCAACGCCGACGGCTGGCAGTCGCCGGTCGCCAAGTTTCTGTCGGACGAGGAAAAGCGAAAGGCCACCGAGGCGGCAGACCTTACGGTCGGGGATCTGCTCGTTCTCGTCGCAGACGAGGAAGGGGTGGCGGCGAAGGTCGCCGGGCAGCTCCGCCTTCATCTCGGCCACAAGCTCGGCCTGATCGACCGCTCGCGCTGGGACCTTCTGTGGATCGCCGATTTCCCGCTCTTCGAGTGGGACGAGGAAGAAAAGCGCTGGGCGGCCGTCCATCATCCCTTCACGGCGCCGCGTGACGAGGACCTCGATCGGCTCGAAAGCGACCCGGCGCGGGTCACCGCTCAGGCGTACGACATCGTGCTCAACGGCTATGAGCTCGGCGGCGGGTCGATCCGAATCCACCTGCCCGACGTGCAACAGCGCGTGTTCGCGGCTCTCGGCATCTCCGAATCGAATGCGCGATCGCAGTTCGGCTTTCTCCTCGATGCGCTCGCCTATGGCGCGCCACCGCACGGCGGAATCGCGCTCGGGCTCGACCGGCTGGCGATGCTTCTCTGCGGAGGCGAGTCGATTCGCGACGTCATCGCGTTTCCGAAGACACAAAGGGCGGTGTGCTTGATGACCGATGCACCGAGCGAGGTCGACCGCAAGCAGCTTCGCGAGCTGTCGATCAAAGTGGACCTATGAGATGGATCATGGTGTTCGGGTTGGTCGTCGCGGCCGGTTGCAGCCGCGCGCTGACTCCACCGCTCACGGTCTCGGCGAGACACGATCTCCCTTCGATCCGGACGCTCGCGGTGATGCCGGTGAGCCCGTCGCCGGCGAGCGCCGGCAACGTTCCCGCCGAGGCGCCTGCGCTGGTTGGCCGGATGCTCGTCGAGGCGGCCTCGCGCCAGACGGCATGGTCGGTCGTCGATGTGAAGCAGGCGCAAGCGGCGCTCGACTCGATCCCGGCAGACAGCCTCGAGAGCCGCGCGGGCTCGCTCGCCGCTCGTCTGCGCGCGGATGGGACCCTGGCGGCGACGATCGCGGTCTACCGCGAGCGCGTCGGCAGCGCGTACGGCGTCACCGAACCGGCCTCGGTCTCGATTCAGTTCCTGCTGGTTCCGGCGGGTGAGAAGCAGCCCGCATGGAAGGCGGACTATACGGTCACGCAGGAGCCGCTCGCCTACAATCTCAGGAGCCTCTGGGTCGCACGCGGCGGCCCGAGATGGCTGGCCACGGACGATCTCGCGCGGATCGGTATCGATGAGGCGGTGAGAAGATTGGCTGCGGCGGTCGGCACTCCGCCATCGGCAAACACCCCGTGACGTCTTCTGCCGAAGGCGGATCGCCGACCGCCTCCGCTCGAAGACCCCTTTTGCCTCGAGCTCGCCGTACTCCGCTCCGCTCAGGCCGGCGAGCTCGAGGACGCGGAAGCCCTGGGGGGGGTCCCTCGGGCATCAAGTTCGCCGAGCGAATCGCCGCGGACATGCCCTTTCAAACGTAGACGGGCCTTGGCAAAGCACTCCAGCCCATACGATACTCTTTCCTTGGTGAAGCGGCTCACGGTCTTGGTGTTCTTGCTCTTCCTCGCCACGCCGGCAGCGGCGTCGCGGATCTATACGATGGAGGTGCGCGGTCCGATCTTCGCTCCGGTGCTCCAGTACCTGTCGATCGCGCTCGAGCAGGCCGAGCGGGGCGGCGCCGACGCGCTGCTGATCGAGCTCGACACCCCGGGCGGCTCGCTCGACACCACGAAAGAGATCGTGCAGGCGATTCTCGGCGCTCCCGTGCCGGTCATCGTCTACGTCGCGCCGAGCGGAGCGGGGGCGACCTCCGCCGGCACATTCGTAACGCTCGCGGCGCACGTCGCGGCCATGGCGCCCGGCTCGACGATCGGCGCGGCACATCCCGTGTCGATTCTTCCGAGCGACAAGCCGAACGAGGCGATGGAGAAGAAGATCGAGAACTACGCGGTCTCGTTCATCGAGGCGATCGCCTCGCAGCGCGGGCGCAACGTCTCCTGGGCTGCCGAAGCGGTGCGCGAGAGCGCGTCGATCACCGCCGAGAAGGCGCTCGAGAAGAAGGTCATCGACGTGATCGCGCCCTCGCGACAAGCGCTGATGGCGGCGGTCAACGGGCGCGAGGTCAAGCTGCGCGAGACCGTGCTCCGCCTGAAGACTGCCGATCCGCAGTTTCACGAGATCGAGATGACCCGCGAGCAGCGCTTTTACTTCTTCCTGTCGCAGCCGACGGTGATCTTTCTCTTGCTCGTCGGCGGCGCCGCCACGCTGTACATCGAATTCACGCATCCGGGCGTGGTTGCCCCGGGCGTCGTCGGCGCGATCTGCTTGCTGCTCGCGGCGATCGGCTTGTCGATCGTCCCGGTCAATCTGACCGGCGCCGCGCTCATGGGCCTCGGCATCATCCTGCTTTTCTCCGAGCTCTTCGTGCCGAGCTTCGGAGCGCTTGGCATCGGCGGCTTCCTCTGCTTGCTCGCCGGCTCGCTGCTGCTGTTCCACACCGTCGAAGCCCCGGGCTTGATGGTGAATCGCGGTGTGATCGGCGCCACCGTGGTCGCCTTCGCGTCGCTGCTGCTCGGCATCGGCGCGTTGGTCGCGAACAGCCAACGACGGCGGGTCGTGTCGGGCCGCGAGGCGATGATCGGTACGGTCGGCACCGTGCGGCGACGGCTCGACCCACGCGGCAAGGTCGCGGTGATGGGCGAGCTCTGGGACGCCGAGCTCCGGGGTGAAGGTGCCCTCGAGGTCGGGAACGAGATAGAAGTCGTCTCGATCGAAGGATTGCGGCTGGCGGTCGTGCCGCGCGGGAGGTCGTAATGGTTCTCGGTTTCGTCGGTTGGATCGTCGTGCTCGCTCTGATCTTCCTATGGATGGCCGTCAACATCGTGAACGAGTACCAGCGCGTGGTCGTCTTCCGCCTTGGCCGCCTAGTTGCGGCGCGCGGGCCCGGCCTCGTGCTGATCATCCCGATCATCGAGCGTGCCGTGCGCATGGACCTTCGTGTAGTGACTCTCGACGTGCCGCCCCAGGACGTGATCACTCGCGACAACGTTTCGGTGAAAGTGAACGCCGTCGTCTATTTTCGCGTGATCGATCCCAACAAGGCGCTCGTCAACGTCGAGAACTTCATGTTCGCGACCTCGCAGCTTTCGCAGACCACACTGCGAAGCGTCTGCGGCCAGGCCGAGCTCGACGAGCTGCTTGCCGAGCGCGATCGCATCAACGAGAAGATCCAGACGATCCTCGACGCCGACACCGATCCCTGGGGCATCAAGGTGACCAAGGTCGAGGTCAAGCAGATCGACCTGCCGCAAGAGATGCAGCGGGCGATCGCCAAGCAGGCGGAGGCCGAGCGCGAACGGCGCGCCAAGGTGATCAACGCCGAGGGCGAGGCGCAGGCGGCGCAGAAGCTCGCCGAGGCAGCCGTGATCCTCAACCGGGAGCCTGCGGCGTTGACGCTCCGCTACCTGCAGACGCTGCGCGAGATCGCCACCGAGAAGAATTCGACGATTATGTTCCCGGTGCCGATCGACCTGCTCCGGGCGTTTCTCCCGAAGCTCGAATGATCGCGTTCAGGCTGAGCCTGCCGGTCGTCCCGCAAGTGCCGGCGAAAACGGCGGACCGGGAGAGGCGGGCGGGCGGCGCCGAGAATCCTGGCGATCGCCCGCGCGGATCGGCACGCTCTAGCCGTCGGATTTGACAGCCCCTCTGCCGGGAGCGTAGTTTTAACTCTTGGTGGAGAGCATCCGGTAGGCTCATGCGGATCGAAACGGATCAGAAGCTGTTTCTCGGTCTCAAGCTCGGTTCCGAGATGCGCCGTCAGTACGCCGAGGGCAAGCTCGCCCATCGGCCGGCATTCAAGGCGGGCGACCCTGCACACCTCGAGCTCGTCGAGGTAAAGGGCGACCTCTTCATCGGCCGGATCCTGGACCCCGGCCTCGCGCTCGACGAGGTGGCCGACCTCGAGCGCAACATCAAGAGCATCGTTGCCGTTACGTTCTCGGTGTCGAAGCCCGCCGGGCCGCTGCGGATCTTCCCGGTCGAGCGCGAGGACGTGAACACGGGCCTGGCGGCAGCCGCGAACAGTTAACGGGGGGACGTTTCACAGGTTGTGAAAGTTTGCGGCGCGCGGCAGGCGAATTGCGCAAACTTCACAAACTGTGAAACGTCCCCTCAGTTGCCTCCGAGCGGCGTGACGGAGACCTCGGGCGTCGTCAAGAGCATGCCCGCGGCCGTCGTCACCTGTGGTCCGGCCGTCGAGTCGAGGACCATGGCGTTGACCGAGAGGTCTTGCTCCCCGGTGTCGAGACGGTTGATGCCCGCGAGCGTGAATCCAAAGGACGGCTTGCCGCGCGCGGGGTCGACCGACTCGTCGAGATAGAGCCGCTGGTCGAGGCGTTGCAACGAGCCACCGAGGCGCACCGCGAGCAAGAAGCTCTGACCGCTCGGTAGCAGAAGCGCGGACCAGCGGACCGGGCGGCGCGCGAACTGCCGCTTCACCTCCGTCATCTGACCGCCGATCGGCTCGGCGAGTAGGCCGTCGGGCCCCAGTACCTGCCCGCCGGCGAAATCGCGAAAATCGAAAAAGGCTCTCAGGTGACCGTCGGCGGGAACCAGGCGCGGCGGAATCCTGATGTTCACTTGCGCCCGTGCTTCGACGAAGTCGCGATAGAAGAGCAGCTCTACCCGACCGCGGGCTTTGAAGCCGAGCGGCAGGCGTATCCAGTACTTCGCCGAGCGAATCGCGCGCACGGGTCCGCCGCGATAGCCCTGGATCGTGTACTCCAGGTCCTTCTCGGTACGCTGGAAGTGAAACAAGCCGGCTAAGATCCGCACCTCGCCGTCGGCGCGGACCGCGTTCAAGACGTTGTCGGGGCTCTCGCCCTGATGGTGGACGAGCGCGAGATAGGTGGGCAGCGGCGAGCCGAAGCGGACGGTATAGCGATCGGCATATACCTCGTCTTCCGCTGGATCGTAGCGAGCGTAGGCCGGCTGATCCGAGGGAAGCGCGGGTGGGGAGTCGAATATGCCCAGATAGGCATATCCGAGTGGCTTGTCTTCGGAGCCGACGCGGACCTCGAGCCACGTCGAAGCGCCATGTGGCAGCTTCGCCGGGTCCCCCTTCTCACCGAGGTCGCGGTTCATGAACACCACCACGTCGTTCTCGTCGAAGACGCCCGGGCTCTCGTCGCGCACCGGTTGCGGACCCTGATCGTCTGCCCAGTGATTGTGGTGGTCACGTTCGTCTACCTGGAACGGGATCGGCACCGCCGCCGCGTCGCGGAAGGCGTAGACCCGAAACGAGGCGTTCGCCCGCTGGAGCAACAGCGCCGCGTCTTTTCCCGCGACTTCGCTGGCGCCGACCGCAGGCGCGCTCTCGCTCCGCGCGACGGCCGGCGCCAGCGCGCAGAGCAGGATCAACCCGCTACAGATCGTTCGCATCGAGCGGGCGCGCGTGGCGATCGCGGGCGCTTGACTTGAACGCTGGGGAGGCGATTTGCTTTCGTCGTCGGAGGCGTTCAATGGATTTCAATTACACGCCAGAAGAAGAAAAGTTTCGCAAGCAGGTCCGGATCTGGCTCGACAAGAATCGTCCTCGCGGCGCCGGTAGGCTCGCACGTGGCGGCAGGTCGATGGCCGACGACGAGGAATGGAGCCGCCTGGTCGCCTGGCACCGCAAGCTCTACGCCGGCGGATGGGTCGGTCTTTCCTGGCCGAAGGAGTACGGCGGGCGCGGCGCGACTCTAATGGAGCAGATCATCTTCAACCAGGAACTCGGCAGGCGAACGCTTGCCTCGGGCTGCAACGTGCTCGGCGTGATGATGGCCGGGCCGGCGATCATGCACTGGGGGACCGAGGAGCAGAAGCAGCAGCATTTGCAGAGGATCCTTGCCGGCGCGGAGATCTGGTGCGAGGGCCTTTCGGAGCCCGGATCCGGTTCCGATCTGGCCTCGCTCCAGTGTCGCGCCGTGCCCGACGGCGACGATTTCCTTGTCAACGGTCAGAAAGTGTGGACGACCCTGGCGCACCGCTCAGGTTGGATTCAGCTCTTCGTCCGAACCGACAGCGAGGCCTCGAAGCACAAGGGGCTCTCTTGCCTGCTCGTCGACATGAAGAGCCCGGGAATCACCGTTCGGCCGTTACGGCAGATCACGGGTGACTCGGAATTCAACGAGATCTTCTTCGAGGACGTACGCGTGCCGAAGGCCAATCTGCTCGGGCCACTGAACTCCGGCTGGCAGGTGCTGATCACCACGCTGATGCACGAGCGCGCAGGCATCAGCGAGCTCGGTTCGGAGCAGATCATCGACCATCTGATCGAGCTCGCTCGCAAGACGCGATGGGGCGGCCAGCCGGCGACGAAGGATAGTTACGTTCGCCAGCAGCTCGCCCAATTTGCGATCGAGGTGCAAGCGCGGAAGCTCAATGGGCTGCGCAGCCTGACCAAGCGCTTGAAGGGCTCGCCGCCTGGCCCCGAGGGTTCGATCGGCAAGCTCTCCGCGACCGAGCTGACCAAGCGCATGACCAAGTTCGCGGTGGAGCTCGCGGGTCCGCAAGCGCTCGTCGAGGGTGATTCACCCTTCGCGCTCGACCGTGGCCGCTGGCTGACGAGGATCCTGCACTCGCCGTCGCTGACGATCGCTGGCGGCACCTCCGAAGTGAACCGAAACATCGTCGGTGAGCGGATCCTCGGCTTGCCGAAATAGGCGTGTTGCGTGAGGGAGCCGACCTCGGCGGCAAGGAGGCCACCATGCCCGTCAATCTGAGCGTCATCGGCAAGCAGCTCGATTCTTCGGTGCACGAGTATTCGGAAAAGGACGTCATCCTGTACGCGCTCGGTGTCGGTTGCGGGCCGGAGGATCTCGAGTTCGTCTACGAGCAGGATCTGAAAGTGCTGCCCACCTTCGCCGTGATTCCGGCCTTCCCCGCGCTCTTCGCCATGGGCAGCGCGATGGACGTGAATCCGCTGATGGTTTTGCACGGTGAGCAGCGGATCGAGCTCCACGGCGCCATCCCGACGTCGGGCAGGCTGACGACGACGCCGACCGTCACGGCGATCTACGACAAGGGAAAGGGAGCGCTGGTCGTCACCGAGACCGAAACGGCGGACGCGAAGGGCACGCTCCTCTTCAGGAACGTGTTCGGTGCGTTTGCCCGTGGCGAGGGTGGCTTCGGCGGTGATCGCGGCCCGTCCGGGCCGCGCAACGCGCCGCCGGAGCGCAAGCCCGACGCGGTCGTCGAGATGAAGACCCTGCCGCAGCAGGCGCTTCTCTATCGGCTCTCGGGCGACATGAACCCTCTGCACGCCGATCCGAACTTCGCCAAGATCGGTGGATTCGACAAGCCGATCCTCCACGGGCTCTGCACGTTCGGGCACGTCGGCCGGGCGCTGCTCAAGAGCTTTTGCGGGAACGAGCCGAGCCGCCTCAAGGACTTCGAGGCACGGTTCGCCGGCGTCGTTTACCCGGGCGAGACGATCGTCACGGAGATGTGGGACGCGAAGGGGGGCAAGATCCTCGTCCAAGCCCGCACCAAGGAGCGCGGCGAGCCGGTGATCAACAGCGCGGCGGCGACGGTGGGCTGAAAGCGGCTACAGGCTACGGGCTACAGGCTACGGGCTACGGGCTACAGGCTACAGGCTACAGGAAAAGACTTCGTGGATCCTTTCCCTTAGCCTGTAGCCCTCCGTTCACTGCGCCACGATCTCGTACTGGCCGAGTCGGAACGTCTCCTGCGCCTTGATGATGATTCGCTTGGCGATCGCCTTCTCGATCTGATCGAGCACGCGGCTTTCCGAGTCGGAGAGGAATGCTGCCACCGCGGGGCTCGTCTTGACCAGCACGCGTGAGGTTTCGGCAGGAAACGCGGAGGCGTGCTGCACCTTTCTCAGAATCTCGTAGGACACGGTCGCGGCAGATTTCGCATGTCCGGTGCCCTCGCAGTGCGGACATGGCGAGCAGAGGAGTTGCTCGAGGCTCTCTCGCGATCGTTTGCGCGTCATCTCGACGAGACCGAGCTCCGAGATCTTGAGAATCTTGGTCTGCGCCTTGTCCTTCTGGCGGACGGCTTCCTGAAGCGTGTCGTAAACGCCGTGGCGATCGGCGGCCTTCTCCATGTCGATGAAGTCGATGATGATGAGACCGCCGATGTTGCGCAGCCGAAGCTGCCGCACCACCTCCTCGGCCGCCTCGAGGTTGGTGCGGAGGATGGTCTCGTCCTGATCCTTTTTGCCGACGTAGCGGCCGGTGTTGACGTCCACGGCGGTGAGCGCCTCCGTGCGCTCGATCACCAAGTAGCCGCCGGACTTGAGCCAGACCTTGCGTTCGAGGGCTTTGTCGATCTGCGCCTCGATCGCGAAGTGCGCGAAGATCGGCTCGGCGTCTTCGTAAAGTGCGATTCGCCCCTTCAGTCGTGGCGCCAGCGTCTCGACCAACTCGAGAATCCGCTGATGCTCGTGGGGCGAGTCCACCCACATGCGGCCCACTTCCGGCGTCAGCAGGTCGCGGACCGTGCGCTGCACCTGATCCAGGTCGTAGTAGAGCATGGCGGGTGCCACCGCCGATTCGCTTTTGCGAGCGATGCGGTCCCACTGCCGAGTCAGAAAATTGATGTCGGCCTGGATCTCGCGCTTGGACAACCCCTCGCAGACGGTACGCACGATGAAGCCGCCTCCCTCGGGCGGGCGCAGGCTCATCACCAAATCCTTCAGCCGCTTGCGTTCCTGCTCCTCGGCGATCCGCCGCGAGACGCCGATGTGGTTCGTCGTCGGCATGAAGACGAGGTAGCGGCCGGCGAGGCTGATGTAGGAGGTGACGCGCGAGCCCTTCGTACCCATCGGCTCCTTGGACACCTGAACGAGAATCTCCTGGCCGCGAGAGAGCTTCGTCTCGAGCGGGACGCCCTTTGCGCGGCGGCGCGGACGGGGCCCCACGGCCGACGCTTCGGCGGTCGCGTCGTCGCCCTGCACGGGCGCGGCATCACCATCCCCCGCCTCGTCCTCCGATTCGCCGTTGACCGAATCCACGGAAAACTCCTCCACGGCTGCGTCCGTCTCGGTCTCCGCTCCTCCAATCTCGTCGCCGGCTGGGGACGTCTCCTCGCTCGGCGATGCGGAGACCAAGGACGCTAGCTCGGTGATCTCGTGGAGGAAGTCCGAGGCGTGGAGGAAGGCAGCCTTCTCGAAGCCGATGTCGACGAAGGCCGCCTGCATGCCAGGTAACACCCGCTGAACTCTCGCCTTATAGATGTTGCCGACGATTCCGCGGCTGCGTAGGCGCTCGATGTAGATCTCAGCGAGCTCGCCTGCTTCCAGGATCGCGACACGGGTCTCCTGGGGGGTACAGTTGAGAACGATTTGCTTTTTCACGTGGTTGCGCCGTCGATGGGGAGGCGGCAAATCAATCAACGGCAGGCTCTAGTGAGCACACGAGTATAGGGACGACGGACGCAGAGCGCAACGTCCCGGGCGGCGCTTCAGGCACCCCCCGGGACGGCGCCTTGACTTCCTGACGACCCGCCGTTAGCGTCACGCAAAATGCTGATTCTGCGGAGGTTTCCTTCGAAACTGCGAGTGCACTAAACACCAAGGTCCTGGTTCTCAACCGGGCCTACTTGCCGATCCACATCACGTCGGTGCGGCGCGCGTGCTCGCTTCTCTATCAGGGCATCGCGCGGGCGGTGAACGAGCAGTACCAGACTTTCGACTTCGAGAGCTGGTCAGCGCTGTCGGCTTCGGTGAATGGCGATACGATCGGTCTCGTCAACCGCGCGATGCGGGCGCCGCGAGTGATCCTCCTCGTTGCCTACGATCGTGTGCCGAAGCGGCACGTGCGCTTCAGCCGTTTCAACGTCTACGCTCGCGACCGCAACACCTGCCAATACTGCGGCCGATCGTTTCCCCGCGGTGACCTCAACCTCGACCACGTGATTCCACGCTCGCAGGGCGGAACGTCGACGTGGGAGAACGTCGTCTGCTCGTGTCTGCGCTGCAACCGTCACAAGGGTGGCCGCTCTCCAGACGAGGCGGGAATGAAGCTGCTTCGCCAGCCGCTCCGGCCAAACTGGACGCCGTTCGTGCTCGAGACGTGGAGTCTGCGCCGCCACCGCGAGTGGCTGCCGTTCCTGTCGACCGTGGATGCGGCGTACTGGAATACCGAGCTCGTGGAGCGCTAGCTTGGTAGGCTGCCTGGCCGGAGCCGGTTCGCGACCAACGGGAACGATCTGTGGCGCAGTCTCCTAGCTTGGTCGCACGCTCGGCCGGAGCTGGCGCCTAGATGTAGTGGTGGCGTAGCATTATCGCCACATTCTGTAGTGTTTTTGCCTTGACTCTCTCGGGGCCCTGTGTGAGAGTCGCCACATGCGCATCAAGCGCCTCGATCTCTGCGGTTTCAAGTCGTTCGTAGACCCGACGAGCTTGGAATTCTCCGCGGGAACCAGCGGGATCGTCGGCCCGAATGGCTGCGGTAAGTCGAATCTGGTCGACGCGCTGCGTTGGGTTCTCGGCGAGCAATCAGCCAAGCGGCTCCGTGGCGAAGCCATGGAGGACGTGATCTTCAACGGCACCGAATCGGGGCGGGGTCCGGCGGGCATGGCGGAAGTGTCGCTCGTACTCGAGAACGAGGAGCCGGCCGAAGAGGTGCAAGACTCCTCCGAGATCTATCGCCGGCTGCGCGAGGTTCCCGAGATCCAGGTGACGCGACGGTATTTCCGCTCGGGCGAGTCGGAGTATCTGCTGAACAACCGCCCGTGCCGCCTGAAGGACGTGACCGAGCTCTTCCTCGGCACCGGCGTCGGCACCAAGGCCTATGCGCTGATCGAGCAGGGCCGGGTGGAGCAGCTCGTCAACGCCAAGCCGGAGGACATCCGGCTGTTCATCGAAGAAGCGGCAGGCACCACGCTCTATCGGGATCGGCGGCTCGCCGCGGAGCGGAAGATGGAGCGCACGCGGGACAATCTCGCGCGCGTGAACGACATCCTGCAGGAGATCGACCGCAACATCGCGCTCTATCGCAGGCTCGCCAAGCGCGCCGAGCTCTACCGGCAATGCCAGCTCGAGCTTCGCGGGGTTGAGCTCCAGCTCGCGCGCCGCCGCCTCGAGCGTCTCGATCGGGATCTCTCGCAGATCGACGAGCGTCGCGGCGCGCTGCGCAAAGCGGAGGCCGATCTCACGGCGCGGATCGAGCGGCTCGAGACGGAGCGGGAAGTTGCCCGCACGCGGTTGGCGACGGCCGAGAGCGAGCTCCGCGCTCGCCAGGAAGCGCTGTTCGAGATTCGCACCACGCGGAGCCGTGCCCAGACGCGTCTGGAGATGCTGGATCGCGAGGAGCTCGATGCTCGCGACCAGGGCGTCCGGCTCGATCGCGACCGCGGACAGACCGCGTCGCGGGTCGCGGAGCTCGGTATCGAGATCGAACATCGCGGACGCGTGCTCCTCGAGCTCGGACGGCGGAATCGCGAAGACGAGACGCGGCTCGCGGCGATCCTCGACGCGGTCTCGGCGGAAGAGCGAGAGGTCGAAGCGCTGAGCGCCGAGGTCGAACGTGCGAAGACCGAGAACGTCGAGCGGCAACGCACGGAGGCGGAGCTCCGCAATCGGCTGCGCGCGGGAGAAGAGCGCCGCGTGGAGCGGCGGCGGCGGCGCGAGTCGCTCGCGGCGGAAATCGCGGCAGCCGAGGCCGAGATGACGCGCCTCGCGGCCGAGGCCGACCGTGTGGCGGCCCAGCGCGCGACTCTGGAGCAGCGCATCGCCGCAGGACGCGAGGAGCTCGCCGCCTTGGTGGAGTCGCTGACGCAGCTTCGCTCGCAGAAGAGTGCGACCGAGCGCGCGGCCATCACCGCGGCCGCCGGGCTTGCGGAGGCGCAGTCCCGTCTCAGCGCTGCCGAGGAGGTGGAGCGCGGGTACGGGCGCTATCACGAGGGCGTGCGGGCCGTGATGCGCAAGCACGCCGAGAAGCGCAACGGCGTGCTCAATCTAGTCGCCGAGGTCATCGACACGCCACCGGAGTTCGAGAAGGCGGTCGCCGCCGTGCTCGGCGAGCGCCTGCAGTGCGTCGTGGTGCGAACGCCGCAGGATGCGCGCGACGCGATCCGCGAGCTGAAGGAAGAAGGAAGCGGGCGGGCAAGCTTCATGCCGCTCGAGCCTCGCCGGCCGCACTGGGGTGAGAGCGCCGCTTCGCTGGCTTCCCCGCGGGAAGGCGATACCGGGCTGCTCGACGTCGTGCGCGTCGAAGAGGGCTACGGCGCGCTCGCCGAGAGCTTGCTCGGCGACGCGGTGCTCGTCGACGACCTCGACCACGGGATCGAGCTCTGGCGGCGAAACGGCCGCTGGCGGACGCTCGTCACTCGCGAAGGCGAAGTCGTCCATCCGGATGGAGTCGTCGGCGGCGGGAGCTCGGGCCCCTACGAGGAGCGCCTGCTCGCCCAGCGGCGCGAGATCCGCCGATTGCGGGACGAGGTCGAACGTCTGGCCGGCGACGTCGTGGATCTCGAGAAGCAGCGCACGGAACGAGTCGCGGAGCTGGCCGCGGCCGAACGGCGATTGGCGTCGCTCGAAGAATCGCTGCGCACCGCGACGATCGAACGGGTGGGGTTGGAGAAGGACGCCGAGCGTGTTTCCCTGGATCTCGACCGCGGGCGGGGGTTGCTCGAGCGGTCACGAGCGGAGGATCGGCGACTCGAAGCCGAGATCGCCGAGATCCTCGAGGAGACCTCCGCCGCCGAGCGGGCGATCACAGAGGCCGCCGCCGCGCTGAGCCTCGGGGACGATCGGCGCCGTGAGATCGAAGGCAACTTGGCAGCGCGGCGAGCGGTGCTCGAGGCGACGAGCGGGTCGGCGACGGAGCTGAAGATCTCGCTCGCCCAGGCGCACGAGAAGGAAGAGGCGCTGCGGCAGGGCCTGGAGCAGATGACCGCGCAACGAGGCGAGCTCGAACAGCGAGTCGAGCAGCTCGGCGCCGAGGGCGAAGCGATCGCCGCTCGTGGCACGAGCCGCGCGAACGAACACCAGTCGCTCCGCCTCGAGCTCGAGCGGAGCTCGGCAGACGAGCAGGAGAGGCTCAGCGGATTCGAAGAGAGTCGTGCCGGCGCGGAAGACCTTCGGCGAGAGATCGAGGCGGCGGAGCGCGGTTTCACGCAGGCGAGAGGCGAGCTCGATCGCGTTCGGCAGGAGCGTGCGGCGAGCGAGGTCGCATTTGCCGAGCAGAGCCTCCGCCGCGACAACACGATTGGCGCGATGCGCGAGCGCTATCAGGTGACGCTGAGCACGATCGAGATCGACGCGGTCGACGAGGGCGAGGTCGAGGCGCGGTTTCAATCGCTGCAGCAGAAGGTCGATCGCATGGACCGAAGCACGATCGGGCTCGAGGCGATGGAGGAGCTCGGCTCGATGGAGCAGCGGCGCGAGTTCCTCGCCAACGGGAAGGCAGACCTCGAGCGCTCGATCGCCGATCTGCAAAAGACGATCTCGAACCTGAACCGCATGAGCCGTGACCGTTTCGCGGAAACGTTCACGGCGGTGAACGAGAAGTTCCAGGAGACGTTTCCGAAGCTCTTCCGTGGCGGTTGTGCGTATCTAGCGCTCAGCGACGAGAGCGATCTCATGGAAACCGGCGTCGACATTCACGTGCAGCCGCCGGGTATGAATCTGCGTGCGCTGAGCCTTCTCTCGGGCGGACAGAAAGCGCTGACGGCGGTCAGCCTGATCTTCTCGCTCTTCATGTGCCGCCCGAGCCCGTTCTGCGTGCTCGACGAAGTGGATGCGCCGCTCGACGACGCGAACATCGATCGCTTCAATCACATGGTGACGGAGATGGGGCGGGAGTCCCAGTTCCTGATCATCACGCACAATCAGCGAACGATGGAGATGGCCGACCGGCTCTACGGCGTGACGATGGAAGAGCCGGGTGTCTCCAAGATCGTCTCGGTGCGCCTGCAGACGGCCGCCTGATCCGCCCACGAAGCGTCTTCCCTTCTCGCTCGCGGCAGTCTAAGGCCGTTCGCCATGCAATCTTGGCCGGGTTCGGCACCGACGGTGGCGATCATCGCCGCTCTCCTCGTCGCGGTGGCGGTGGCGATCCTCCTGGTCGTCCTGCGTCGCCGCCGGCCGGCATCGACGATCGAGAAACGGCGCGAAGAAGCCGGAACGCCGCCGCCGTCGGCGCGGCTTCGCAGTGCGCTGGCGAAGACCCGCGAGGGCTTTCGTCAGCGACTCGCCGAAGTCTTCGGCCGCAGTCGCGAGCTCGACGGGATCCTCGCCTCGCTCGAGGAGGCGTTGCTGAGCGCCGACGTAGGCGTGCGCACGACGACGCGGATTCTCCAAGCGGTTCGCGAGGAGTGCGGGGGGGAGCGCGAGCCCGCCGAAGCGACGGTTCGCGAGGCGCTGCGTCGGGCGATCGAGCAGGCGCTCGGCGAGGCGAGCCCGAAGGCTCATACGGCAAAGCCTTGGGTGATCCTCGTCTCCGGCGTCAACGGCGTGGGGAAGACGACGTCGATCGGCAAGCTTGCCGCACGCTTTCGTGCAGAAGGGGAGGAGGTCCTACTCGTCGCGGCCGACACCTTCCGCGCCGCGGCGATCGATCAGCTATCCATCTGGGCCGAACGGGTGGGCGCGGACGTCGTACGGCATCAGAGCGGCGCGGATCCCGCGGCGGTCGCATTCGACGGCATGAAGGCTGCTGCCGCCCGCGGGGTCGACGTCGTGCTCGTCGATACTGCAGGGCGACTGCACACGCGTGAGAACCTGATGGAGGAGATTCGCAAGATAAGCCGGGTCATCGGCAAGGCGATTCCCGGGGCCCCGCACGAGGTTTGGCTCGTGCTCGATGCCACGACCGGCCAGAATGCCGTTCATCAGGCCAAGGTGTTCTCCGCAGCGCTCGGCTTGACCGGGATCGTGCTCACCAAGCTCGACGGGACCGCCAAAGGCGGGGCAGCGCTCGCCGTCCGCGAGGAGCTCGGTGTGCCAATCCTCTTTGTCGGATTCGGAGAGGGGATCGACGACGTGGGCCCCTTTTCGGCGACCGAGTTTGCCAGCGCCCTTCTCGGGCAGGAGTAGGTACGTTGCTTCGGTTTGTCTCACTCCAGCAGGCGTCCGCTCTCAGGCTCGAGCAAACGACGCCGTGAAGCCTTTTCTGAAGCCTGGAGCCCGAAGCTTGCTGGTGCCGCTAGCTTTACAGGATTCGCTCCGTATGTTAATCAAAGCCGCTTAAAGAAGAGAAAACGGAGGAAGAATGGAAGTAGCGCAAGGGCGCGCCCAAGAAATCGTTGGTCAATACCGGCTACACTCGTCGGATACGGGTTCGCCTGAAGTACAGGTCGCGCTACTGAGTGCACGGATCGGGCATCTCACCGAGCACTTCAAGACTCACGCCAAGGATCATCATTCCCGCCGGGGGCTGCTCAAGCTCGTCGGTCAGCGCCGTCGCCTCCTCGATTACCTTCGTCGGCGCGACTTCAATAGATACAAGGGCTTGATCGAGCGGTTGGGGCTCCGCAAGTAGCCCACCTGGGGCGGAGCAGTCTTCCAGCTCCTCCCTCTCAGTTTTCTTTTCGCAAAAAATTTGAAGCGGCGCGCGCTCGCGCTCGGCATGGGCCCGTGGCGAAGCCAAACAGGAGTTGTGTATGATGAAGATCGTCGAACGAGACTTCCACGGACGGAAGCTCACCATCGAAGTGGGGCGCCTCGCCAAGCAGGCGAGCGGCTCGGCCCTGGTCCGTTACGGAGACACGGTGGTGCTGGTGACCGCCGTTTCCTCCAGGGATACGCGCGAGGGGATCGATTTCTTCCCGCTCACCGTCGACTACCAGGAGAAGACTTTCGCGGCCGGAAAGATTCCCGGCGGATTCTTCAAGCGAGAAGGAAGACCTTCCGAGAAGGAAGTGCTCACCTCGCGGCTGATCGATCGGCCTCTGCGGCCGAACTTCCCCGAGGGTTTCTTGTGCGAGACCCAGGTCATTGCCACCGTGCTCTCCGCGGATCGCGATAACGATCCCGACATGGTCGCGCTGATCGGTGCATCGGCCGCCCTGCAGGTTTCCGACATCCCGTTCCACGGCCCGCTCGCCGGCGTGCGCATGGGACGCCTCGACGGCAAGCTCGTCGTGAATCCCATCCTCGAACAGCTCGAGAAGAGCGATCTCAACTTGATCGTTGCCTGCAGCCGGGACGCCATCGTCATGGTCGAGGGCGGCGGCAAGAACGTTCCCGAGGACGTCGTGCTCGATGCCCTCTTCGGCGCTCTCGACGCCTGCCAGATGATTTTCGACATGCAGGACGAGCTGCAAAAAAGCGTCGGCAAGCCGAAGCGGACCGTCGCGGCACCGAAGCGAGACCATGCGCTCCACGAGCGCGTCAAGGCGCTGGCTGTGCCGAAGATCCGCGAGGCCATGAGCCTTGCCGGAAAGAGCGAGCGCAACGATCTTTTGCGCGAGACCAAGCGTGGCGTGAGAGCAGCGCTGATCGCCGAGTTCCCGGACCGCGAGGGCGAAGTCCGGGCGGCGTACGAGGACATCGAGTACAAGCTCTTCCGCGAGACGATCGTCCGCGAGAACCGCCGCGTCGACGGCCGCGGTCTGAAGGACATCCGCCCGATCGCCTGCGAGGTGGAGGTGCTGCCCCGTACGCATGGCTCGGCGCTGTTTACCCGCGGCGAGACTCAGGCACTGTGCGTGACGACACTCGGAACGGCGTCGGACGAGCAGAAGATCGATGCGCTGCTCGGCGAGTACTACAAACGGTTCATGCTTCACTACAACTTCCCGCCGTTCAGTGTCGGCGAGGTGAAGTTCCTGCGCGGCCCGGGCCGCAGAGAGATCGGCCACGGCGCGCTGGCGGAGCGCGCGCTCGCCGCCGTGCTCCCGGACGAGGGCAAGTTTCCCTACACGATCCGTCTCGTCTCCGAGATCCTCGAGTCGAACGGATCGTCCTCGATGGCGACGATCTGCGGCGGAAGCCTGTCATTGATGGATGCCGGCGTGCCGATCCTGGCTCCGGTCGCCGGCGTGGCGATGGGGCTCATCAAGGAAGGAAGCGAAGTCCGGGTCCTGACCGACATCCTCGGCGACGAGGATCATCTCGGCGACATGGACTTCAAGGTCGCGGGCACGGCCGAGGGCGTGACCGCGGTGCAGATGGACAACAAGATCGGCGGCGTGAGCCGCGAGGTCATGCGCGATGCGCTCTACCAAGCGCGCGAGGGGCGGCTCCATATCCTCGGCGAGATGAAGAAGGCGCTGCACTCGCCACGCGAGGAGCTCTCGAATTACGCGCCGCGCATCGTGACCCTCAAGATCCGCGTCGACAAGATCCGGGACATCATCGGACCGGGAGGGAAGGTCATACGCTCGATCGTCGAGGAGACCGGGGCCAAGATCGACGTCGAGGACGACGGCACGATCTTCGTCGCGTCGACCGACGGTGAGGCGATGAAGAAGGCGATCGATCGCATCAAATCGATCACCGCGGAAGCCGAGATCGGCAAGATCTACAAGGGGAAGGTGCGGAAGGTCATGGACTTCGGCGCGTTCGTCGAGATCTTTCCCGGCACCGACGGGCTCGTGCACATCTCGCAGCTCGCCAGCCACCGCGTGGCCAACGTCACCGACGTTGTGAACGAGGGCGACGAGATCTACGTGAAGGTTCTCGAGGTCGACCCGAAGAGCGGAAAGATCCGCTTGTCGCTGCGCGAGGCGCAGCGCGAGATGGCCGCCGGCCAGAACTGACCGCCAGGAGAGAAGGCAGTGGGGCTGCGCGTTCGGATCAAGCGCCTACGGCCAGACGCCTCGCTCCCGCGGTACATGACCTCGCACGCCGCCGGGATGGACCTCGCCGCGGCGATCGACGAGCCGGTCATGCTCGCGGCGTGTGAGCGGGCGAGCGTCGGAACCGGCATCGCGATCTCTCTTCCCGAGGGCTACGAAGCGCAGATCCGCCCGCGCAGCGGTCTCGCGACCCGCCACGGCATCACGCTCCTCAACTCACCCGGCACGATCGACGCCGACTATCGCGGCGAGATCCGTGTGATCCTCATCAATCACGGAAGCGAAGCGGCGACGATCCGGTCCGGCGATCGGATCGCGCAGATGATCGTCGGCCCGGTGACGCGCGTCGACTGGATCGAGGTCGACGAGCTCGACGAGACGGAGCGCGGCGGCGGCGGGTTCGGGCATACGGGATGAAGGGGCTTTCGGAGACTATCCGCGGAAACAGTCGCGGAACGATCGGAAACGCTCCATCGCCGACGTCCCTCAACGCCGCAACGCGATAGCAGAACGGGGCTCGGAGCGTCCCCGTGTAACGAGTCCCGCGCTGGCCGTGCTCGGCGCGGGTGGCTACAGTCGCCGTGGAGATTGTCACATGGAGCTCGCCGAACTCGAGCCTCGTCTCATCCGCTTTGCGCGTGCCAAGTACGCAGAGAATGCGGTGAAGGTCAGCCAGGTGCACAAGATGCCTGGGCACGCAGGCTTCGCCTACGGCTTCAGCGTGACGAGCGGCGGCCGGACGGAGTCGTGGTTCCTGCGGATTCCGCCGCCGAACGTGCAGTGGCGGGGCACGGCGGACGTGATGCGGCAGGTGACGGTGCTGCGCGCCCTCGATGGGACCGAGGTGCCCCACTGCAGCATCCGGTGGGCGGGCACCGAGCTCGAATGGTTCGACCGTCCGTACTTCGTCGTGCCGAGGCTCGAGGGGGATGTCTTGCGGCTCCGCGACGGCGAGTGGGGTCGCAAGCTGCCGCCGACGACGCTCGAGGAAATGGCACGCCAGGCGATGATGGCGCTCGCTAAGGTGCATCGCGTCGACTGGCGACGCAGCTGTGCGTATCTGGGGGATCCGATCCCGTTCGACCAGGATGTGATCCGGTGGGACCGTTTCATGCCCAAGGTCGCCGAGCCCGAGCGAATGGTGCTGCAGCCCCGGGTGCGGGAGCGACTGCTCGCGACCATCCCGTCGGGCGCACCGGTCGGCCTGTTCCACGGCGACTTCCAGCCCACCAACCTCTTCTTCTCGTTCGCGGGACGACTGCTGGCGGTGATCGACTGGGAGCTCTGCGGGCTCGGCGCCACGCTCAACGACTTGGGCTGGACTGTCACCTTCAACGACCCTCCCGCGTGGGCCACCGAGGGCGGCGTGGCCGGGTTCTTCTCGTCGCCCGACGCGCTGATCGCGATGTACGAGGAAGCCTACGGTGCACGGGTGCCGGACATCGACTGGTTTCGCGCGCTCGCCGCCTACAAGTTCGCGATCATCACCGGATTCAACCTCGGGCTGCACCGGCGCGGGAAGCGCCCAGACGCGACCTGGGAGGTCACCGGCCTGTCGCTGCCGACGCTCCTCGGACGCGCGCTCGAGCTTCTGAGCTGAGCGCGCGTGAAAGGAAGGTGGAATGCTGAGGCGCGCCGGGATCGTCGTGCTCGCGCTCGTGGTGCTCGCAGCCGGAGCCGGGTTTCTCTTCCGCGAGCCGATCCTGACCGCGGTCGCGCGGCGTGTGATCGAGAGCCGGATGGCGGCCGATACGGTGGCATCGCTCCGCGCCGCGCATCCCGACGCGATCCACGTCGTCCTTTGCGGAACGGGATCGCCGCTCCCCGATCCGACACGCTCCGGGCCGTGCACCGCGATCGTCACGAAGACGAAGCTCCTCGTCGTCGACGCGGGAAGCGGAGCGGCGCGAAAGCTCCTGTGGCTCGGCGTCCGGGTGGGGGATGTCGACGGCGTGCTGCTGACCCACTATCATTCCGACCACATCGACGGCCTCGGGGAGCTCCTGCTGCAGCGGTGGGCGGGCGGCGCCCGCCACGAGCCGCTTTCCGTGTACGGGCCGCAGGGCGTCGAGCGTGTCGTCGGGGGAATTAACGAGACGTACACGCTCGACGCGGAATATCGCGTTGCCCATCATGGCCCAGAGATCGTGCCGCCGTCGGGTCGCGGCGGTGCGGCGCGGTCGTTCTTGGCGCCGAAGCCCGGAGAGGAGATCGTTGTCTTCGACGAGGACGGGCTTCGGGTCAGCGCTTTCGCGGTCGATCACGGACCCGTTCGCCCGGCAGTCGGCTACCGCTTCGACTTCCATGGCCGCTCCGTCGTGGTGAGCGGCGACACCTCGAAGTCGGCAAACCTCACGCGCTTTGCGAAGGGGGCGGATCTTCTCGTTCACGAGGGGCTCGCGCGGCAGCTCGTGGCGCTGATGACCGATGCGGCCCACCGTGCCGAACGGGCTAACGTCGAGAAGATCAGCCGCGACATTCTCAGCTACCACACGTCGCCCGTCGAGGCGGCAGAGGTCGCTCGCGACGCGGGAGTGCACATGCTCGTCTTCACCCACGTCATTCCTCCGCTGCCGAGCGCCTCGATGGAATCGCTCTTCCTGAAGGGGGTCTCCGCGGTCTGGCGCGGACCGGTGGTGGTCGGCCGCGACGGCATGACCTTCACGCTGAGCGCCGGTGGGGAGGCGATCGAGCGGGGCGCCCTGTAGGCGCTCTATCCTGCAGGGTATTGAAGACCGACGAGGAGGAAGCCATGAGCCGTCTCACCGTCCAGCATTTCTACGACGAGCCGACCGGAACGCTCACCTACGTCGTGCACGACGATGCGACGAAGATCGGCGCCGTCATCGATTCGCTCACCGACTACGACCCGAAGAGCGCGCGCACCACGCTCGGCGCGTGTGAGCGCGTGCGACGGTACGTTGACGACCGCGGCCTGCGGATTCCCTACGTTCTCGACACCCACGCGCACGCCGATCGCCTCACGGGCATACCCTTCTTCGAGCAAGGCTATGGCGCGGCCTCGGTGATCGGCTGGAAGATCACGGAGGTGCAGGCGACGTTCCGGCGGATCTTCAATCTCGGAGACGACTTCCCGGTGGACGGCAGCCAGTTCGGCCTTCTGCTGCACGACGGCGAGACGCTGCGCGTCGGCCCGATCACGATCGAAGGCCTCTACACGCCCGGCCACACGCCCGCCTGCATGACCTACCGGATCGAGGACATGCTGTTCGTCGGCGACGTTCTGTTCATGCCCGACTTCGGGGTGGCGCGCTGCGACTTTCCTGGCGGCTCGGCCGAGGCTCTCTACGATTCGGTGATGCGGCTCCATGCGCTGCCCGACGAAACCCGGGTCTTCACCGGGCACGACTACCGCGTCGGCGGGCGGCCGCTCCGCTTCGAGAGCACGATCGGCGAGCAGAAGCGCTCCAACGTGCTGTTGAACGCCACGACGAAAAAGGAGGACTTCGTGGCACTGCGCAAGCGGCGCGACGCCGGCCTCGACATGCCGGTGCTCATCCTGCCCGCGGTGCAGATCAACATCCGCGCTGGCAGGCTTCCCCAGCCGGAGCCGAACGGGGTCTCCTATCTGAAAATCCCCGTCAATGCGCTTTGAGCGCCGCCCCGGGCGCCCGTCGCCGTTTCCGTCGGCGAGTGAGATCTTCAGGCTCGCGCCGGAGCGCGGCTTGTCGCCGCTACGTTCGGGCAAGGGCGCTATGGACGGACCGAACCGG
>Ga0315273_10000943_pt1 | contig 31870 bp, 28 predicted proteins | sample YL17G02_0_MG_FD_205753 | JGI IMG/M metagenome (GOLD analysis project Ga0315273, IMG submission 205753) | Sediment microbial communities from Yellowstone Lake, YNP, Wyoming, USA - YL17G02_0 | ecosystem: Environmental > Aquatic > Freshwater > Lake > Sediment | place: USA: Wyoming | collected...
GGACCCCTGCTTCGAGGTCTTCAGGAAGATCTCGCCCAGGCCGTCGTCGGGGTAGCTGCCGGCGATGATGTACCCCTCGGCGTCGCCCACCTGGAACGACGTGGTCTTCGAGGGCCTCGACATCGGCAGGCGCTTGCGCACCGGGTGCGCGAGCTCGGTGGGCTCGGGGACGTCGGCCTTCTTCTTCTTGTCGGCCGAGAGCGGCTGGGCGACCTTGCAGTTGTCACGGTAGATCGCGACCGCCTTCAGGCCGAGCTTCCACGACTCGATGAAGAGCTGTTCGACCTCCTCGACCGTGGCCTCCTCCGGCATGTTCACCGTCTTGGAGATCGCGCCGGAGATGAAGGGCTGCGCCGCGGCCATCATCCGCACGTGGCCCATGTAGTGGATCGGCTCGGCGCCCATCGCGGTGTCGAAGACCGAGTAGTGCTCCTCGCGCAGGTGCGGGGCCTCGACGACCGAGTTGTGCTCGGCGATGTAGGCCACGACGTCCTCGATCTGCGCCCCCGAGTACCCGAGCTTGTCGAGCGCGCGCGGGACCGTCTGGTTCACGAACTGCATCGTGCCGCCGCCGACGAGCTTCTTCGTCTTGACGAGCGCCAGCTCGGGCTCGATGCCCGTGGTGTCGCAGTCCATCATCAGGCCGATCGTGCCGGTGGGCGCGAGGACCGTCGCCTGGGCGTTGCGGTACCCGTGCAGCTCGCCGAGCGAGATCGCCTCGTCCCACGCCTGCTTGGCCGCGGACAGCACGCCCTCAGGCACGAGCTCGGCGTCGATCTCGTCGACCGCCGCCCGGTGCTTGCGGATCACACGGAGCATCGCGTCGGCGTTCGGCGCGTAGCCCTCGAACGGCCCCATGACCTCGGCGATGTTGGCCGACGCGCGATAGGCGCGGCCCGTCATGATCGCGGTGAGCGCGCCCGCCCATGCACGGCCGGCGTCGGAGTCGTACGCGAGGCCGCGCGCCATCAGGAGGGCCCCGAGGTTCGCGTAGCCGAGCCCGAGTTGGCGGTACGCGCGGGCGTTGTCGCCGATCTTCTCGGTCGGGTAGCTGGACTCGCTGACGAGCATCTCCTGGGCCGCGAACACGACATCGACGGCGTGCTTGTAGCTCGCGACGTCGAACGAGCCGTCGTCGTTCAGGAACTTCATCAGATTCAGCGAGGCGAGGTTGCAGGCGCTGTTGTCGAGGTGCATGTACTCGCTGCAGGGGTTCGAGCCATTGATGCGGCCCGACGCCGGGCACGTGTGCCACTCATTGATCGTCGTGTCGTACTGCATCCCGGGGTCGGCGCACTGCCATGCGGCGTCGGCGATCTGGCGCATCAGCTGGCGGGCGCGCACGGTGGCCACGGCCTCGCCCGACGTGACGGCCTTCAGCTTCCAGTCCTGGTCCTGCTCGTAGGCCTGCATGAAGGCGTCGGTGACGCGCACCGAGTTGTTCGCGTTCTGATACTGGATCGAGGCGCTGTCCTTGCCGTCGAGGTCCATGTCGAACCCGGCGTCACGCAGGGCGCGGGCCTTGTGCTCCTCGCTGGCTTTGCACCAGATGAAGTCCTCGACGTCGGGATGGTCGACGTTCAGGATCACCATCTTGGCCGCGCGGCGGGTCTTGCCGCCGGACTTGATCGTGCCTGCGGAGGCGTCGGCACCCCGCATGAAGCTCACCGGGCCGCTCGCCGTGCCGCCGCCCGCGAGCGACTCCTTCGAGGAGCGGATCTTCGACAGGTTGATGCCCGAGCCGGACCCTCCCTTGAAGATCGTGCCTTCCTCGACGTACCAATTCAGGATCGACGACATGTGGTCGTCGACCGCGAGGATGAAGCACGCCGAGCACTGCTGCGGCGTGTCGGGCACGCCCACGTTGAACCAGACCGGCGAGTTGAAGGCCGCCTTCTGGGTGACGATCAGGTGCGTCAGCTCCTCTGCGAAGATCTGCGCGTCCTCGGGCGTGGCGAAGTAGCCGTGCGTGTCGCCCCAGCCTCGGATCGTGTCGACCACCCTGCCGGCGAGCTGGCGCACGCTCGACTCGCGCTGCGGCGCGCCCAGGGTGCCACGGAAGTACTTCTGGGCGACGATGTTGGTCGCGTTCTGGGACCAGGTCACCGGGAACTCGACGTCGCGCTGCTCGAAGGCGTTGCCGCCCTCCTTGTAGTTCGGGATCACCGCGTCGCGGACCTCCCATTCGACGTCGTCGAACGGATGCCGACCCTCGGTCGTGAAGTACCGCTTGAACGTCAGTCCGTCGCGGATCACCTCGACATCGCCCTGCTTCGTGGCCAAGACGCCCCCTCCTCTCCGTGGACCCCGACGACGCCTTGCCGCCGGTTCCGTGTCACTGGGGAAGATCACACTCGCGGAATCACAAGCACGTGATTCTGTCCCCGGGGCGGATCGGTGTCAACGTCATTCTCCCAATATCTTGACGATATGACCCGTCTCACCACTATATCTTGTGGTTTCGCAGACATGCGCTCGACCGACGAACCGAGGCTACTCGGCGCGATTGTGGACGTGCAGCGGAAACGCGGTGGACAACCCGAACGTGTCGGACTTTCCTACCGAGGAAGGCCCTCAGGCGCCCGAACGACGCTTGGCCGGGACCTTCTTCTGGAGAGAGACCAGCTCGCGTTCGAAGTCCGCGGCACCCTCGAAGTCCTTGTAGACCGAGGCGAACCGCAGGTAGGCGACCTCGTCGGTCTTGCGGAGCGCCGCGAGCACCTCTCCCCCGACCAGCTGCGAGGAGACCTCGGGCCCGCGGCGCCGAAGCCTGCCCTGGATCCGGTCGACCATCTCCTCGACCTCGGTGGGCATCACCGGCCGGTCGGCGAGGGCGTTTCGGATCCCGGCCGCGAGCTTGTCTCGGCTGAAGGGCTCCTTCGAGCCGTCCCGCTTGACCACCAGCAGGCCCACGTCCTCGATCCGCTCGAACGTCGTGTAGCGGCGCGCGCAGGCCGCACACTCGCGGCGTCGCCGGATCGACGCACCGCCGTCGGCGGGGCGGGAGTCGACGACCCGATCGTCGTCCGCATTGCACCAGGGACATCGCATAGGCAGGACCACAAGATGTTGTGGTGGCGGGAACCGTACCCTCGGGGTGTGGGAGCGTCAAGGACGGCCTCTCCTTGGGGATCGCGCAGGCCGCGGGACTCGGATCGCGAGACTCAGACGGCGGGGATCGAGAGCGTCATGCCCGGCACGAGGTCGCCGGCGCCCACGCCGTTCTCGCCCTCGATCGCGTCGACCAGGGGACGAGGGTCGGCGCCGTGTGCCACCGTGGTCGCGATCGACCAGAGGGTGTCACCCTCACGCACGACGTAGGTGCGGTGCGAGGCCGGCGCCATGCCCGCGTCCGGCCCCTGGGGCCCCACCGCGTTGGCCACGGGACCGGACACGATGGCCGCGAGCCCGATCGTGATGAGCGCGAGGGTGACGCGGCGTCGGCGAACGTACGTTCGGTGCATGTCCACACGATGCCCGAACACGTGTTCGAAGTCAAGGGCCGAGTCGAACATATGTTTGCATCACTCCCCGGTGGCTGTTAGCGTCGCGCCCATGACGAGGAGGCTAGAGACCATGTCTGACATCACGGCCCGACAGCAGCGCATCCTGGACTTCATCGCCGCCACCGTGCGGGACCGCGGCTACCCCCCCACCGTGCGAGAGATCGGCGAGGCCGTGGGCCTCACGTCGTCCTCGAGCGTCCACGCCCAGCTCGCGAACCTCGAGAGGATGGGCAGGCTCCACAAGGACCCGTCGAAGCCCCGGGCGATGGCCCTCGACGGCCCCAAGGCCCCCTCGATCGCCGTCCCCCTGGTCGGGCGGATCGCGGCCGGCGCCCCGATCCTCGCTGAGGAGCACATCGAGGACTACGTGGCCGTGCCGCAGGATTTCGCGTCCGACGCCGAACACTTCGCGTTGACCGTGCAGGGCGACTCGATGATCGGCGCCGGGATCTTCGACGGCGACACGGTCGTGGTCAGGTCGCAGGCCACGGCGCGCGATGGCGACATCGTGGCGGCCCTGATGTCGGGTCCGGCCGAGGACGAGGCCACCGTGAAGCGCCTGGGCCACGACGGCGACCGCGTGATGCTGATCCCCGAGAACGCGGCCCTCGAGCCCTTCGAGATGACCGACGGGAGACTCCTCGGCAAGGTCGTGGCGGTCCTGCGCAAGCTGTGAGGTAGGCTCGCGGCAGTCAGCCGCCGAGGAGTCTCCTATGTCCCAGCCCAAGACCCGCCTCGAACTCCAGATCAGGTCCCAGCCCGACGAGCTCCACAGGATCGTCGGCTCGCACGAGGTGCGCGCCCAGATCCGCTCCGTCGCCGAGGGCATCCACCGCGCTCGGCGCATCTGGGTCGTCGGCACGGGGTCCAGCCAGCACGCCGCGGAGCTCGGCGCCGTGATGATCCAGGAGGCGGGCCGCTCGGCGCTCGCGATCCCCTCGATGCAGTTCGTTGCGTGGGCGCCCAACATCGGGCCCCAGGACGCGATCATCGTGATCACCCACACGCACGAGACCGCGTACGCGATGGCCGCACGGGCGCTCGCGTTCAACGCGGGGATGAACGTCATCACGATCACCCGCACCGGCGCGAGCTTCCCCGACGCGATCGCGACCGTAGCCAAGGAGACATCTGAGACCTACACGGTGAGCTACACGGCGACCCTCTTGGTCCTCGCGATGCTCGCCGGCACCCTGGGGGCCGAGAGCCTCACGGGGGATGCACTCGCGCTCGTCCCGGGCTCGGTCCGCAACGCGATAGAGGCCCCCGGCATCGACGACATCGCGACCCCTGAGCGACTCCTCGTGATCGCCGGAATCGGCCACGCGGCCATCACAGCACGCGAGGGCGCGCTGAAGGTCCGCGAGGCGGCGAGGTTCCTCTCCGAGGGCTACGACGCGGAGTACCTGCTGCACGGAGGCGCGGTTCCGATCGACGCCCGCGACCGGCTGCTCACGATCTCCCCGCCGGCGCACGACGGGTTCCTGGAGGCGTTGGGCGACGCCGCACGGGCCGCCGGGGTGGCCGTGTCCCATCTGAACGAGCCCGCCCCCTTGCCGCCGCTCCTCGCGCAGATCCCGCTCACGGCGCGGCTCCAGATGCTCGCGCTGCGGATCGCCGCCGAACGCGGGCAGGACCCCGACACGGTGATCACCGGCGCCTGGGCCGACGAGGGCCTCTGGTCGATCGGCGCCCCCGAGCGCTGAGGGACGCCCGCCCGGAGAGGCTCAGGCTTCCCGGCGCCGCTCCGACCTGACGAACTCCCGCACCGCCGCCAGCTCGCGCAGGCCCACGCGCGCGTGGACCCAGGTGCCCTCGCCCTCGCGGCGGACCTCGAGGACCTCGGCATCGCGGTAGAGCCGCGCGACGAGGTCCTCGCGGGCGTAGGGGATCTTCAGCGTCACCTCCACCGGCGGGTGTGGGAGCGCCTCCTCGAGCACGAGGAGGAGCCCATCCACGCCCTCCTTCGTGAGGGCCGAGACCGCCACCGAGCCGGGGTACCTTCGGGCGAGCCGCGCGCGATCCGACCCGCTCACACGGTCGATCTTGTTCAGGACGAGCACCTCGGGGATGTCGCCGGCGCCGATCTCTCCCAGCACGCGCCGGACCGCGTCGACCTGGTCCACGAGGTTCGGCGAGGCCGCGTCGGCGACGTGCACCACCAGCTCGGCCATCGAGACCTCCTCGAGCGTCGAGCGGAACGCCTCGACGAGGTCGTGCGGGAGCTTGCTCACGAATCCCACCGTGTCGCTCAGCGTGGAGCGGCGTCCGTTCGGGAGTCTCAACCGGCGCACGGTGGGGTCGAGCGTCGCGAATAGCTGGTCCGCCACGAGCACGTCGGCCCCGGTGAGGGCGTTCAGCAGGGTCGACTTGCCTGCGTTCGTGTAGCCGGCGATCGCGGCCTGCGGGACCCCACTGTCCTGGCGCCGGGCCCGCTTGGTCTCACGGGTCTTGGCCATCGCCTTGATCTCGCGGCGGAGCTTCGTGATGCGCCTGCCGATGTGCTGGCGGTCGATCTCGATCTTCGTCTCGCCGCCGCCCATCCGCGCGCCGATGCCGCCGCCGGAGCGACTGAGCGCCTCGCCCCAGCCGCGCAGCCGCGGCAGCAGGTAGTTGAGCTGCGCGAGCTCCACCTGGGCGCGCCCCTCTCGGCTCCTGGCGTGCAGGGCGAAGATGTCGAGGATCAGCGCGGTGCGGTCTATCACCTTCACGCCCACGCGCTCCTCCAGGGAACGGAGCTGCCCCGGCGTGAGCTCGTGGTCGAGGATCACGACCTCGGCGCCGTTCGAGTGGATCAGCGCGTGCAGATCCTCGAGGCGGCCCTTGCCGATGAAGGTGCCCGGATCGGGCTCGGCGCGCGACTGCACGAGCCGCGCGACGGTCGCGGCGCCGGCCGAGTCCGCCAACGAGGCGAGCTCATCGAGGTCGTCCTCGGCGATGCCGGGGCCCACGCCCACCAGCACGGCCTTCTCGCGTACCGCGGGGCGCCACGTCGCAGACAGCGGCGACTCGAGCACCTGCCGCTCGGGCGGGCGGCGGTTGCGTTCGCGGCCGGGGGTCGCGTGTTCGGTCATCAGCTCATCGAGACGCCGTGCCCACGCAGCAGCGCGTTCAGGCGCACCTTGTCGTCGGTGCCCTCGGTCCGGTAGCCGATGATCAGCCCGCACGGCAGTCCGTACTCTCCGGCCGGGAACGACTTCGGGCGGCTCCCGGGGATCACGACGGCGCGCGGCGGAACCTCGCCGCGGAACTCCACGGGCTCGGCGCCGGTCACGTCGATCACGGGCGTGCTGGACGTCAGCACGACACCGGTGCCGATCACCGCCTCGCGGCCGACACGCACGCCCTCGACGATCACCACCCGGGAGCCGACGAACACGCCGTCCTCCACGATCACGGGCGCGGCCTGGAGCGGTTCGAGCACGCCACCGATCCCGACGCCCCCCGACAGATGCACGCCGCCACCGATCTGCGCGCACGAGCCCACGGTCGCCCACGTGTCGACCATCGTGCCCGGGCCGACCCAGGCGCCGATGTTCACGTAGCTCGGCATCATGACCACGCCCGGCGACAGGAACGCCCCGTACCGGGCGGTGGCCGGCGGCACGACCCGGACCCCCGCCGCCTCGTATCCGGACTTCAGCGGCAGCTTGTCGTGGTATTCGAACGGCCCCACGTCGGTGGTCTCGAGACCCCGTACACGGAAGAACAGCAGCACGGCCTTCTTCACCCACTCGTTGACCCTCCAGCCGCCGTCTTCGGGCTCGGCCACGCGCAGCTCCCCTCGGTCGAGCATCCCGACCGCGGTCTCGACCGCCTCCGAGTCGAGGGCACCCTCGGGGTCGTCGTAGGACGCCTCGATCCTCGCCTCGAGGTCCTCGAAGGTCATGCGGGCACCTCCTCGGCCAGCAGGTCGTCGATCGCGCCGGCCGCCTCGCGGCACTCCGCCAGCGTGGGCACCATCGCGATCCGCACGTACCCCTCCCCCTCCGGTCCGAAGAACGATCCGGGCGCAAGCATGACCCCGGCACGGTCGAGGAGCTCGACGGACCAGTCCAACGACGGCCGGCCCCCGGGGACCTTCACCCACAGGTAGAACGTGGCCTCGCTCCCCGCCACCTCGACCCCGTGCCGGGCGAACACGTCGAGGAAGACCCGGCGCTTGGCCGCATACCTGCGGCGGTTGTCCTCGACATGGGTCTCGTCGTGCCAGGCCGCGACGCTCGCCTTCTGGACGATCTCCTGCGGCGTGACGCCGACGCTCGGCCGCAGGGCCTTGAGCGCGCCGATAAGGGTGGGGTCGCCCGCCGCGAACCCGCTGCGGTAGCCGGTCATCGAGGAGCGCTTACTGAGCGTGTTGATCGCGAGCACGTTGGTGAGGTTCCCGAGCTCCAGGGCACCCGGGGGCTCCTCCTCGCCGAACCAGAGTTCGCTGTACGCCTCGTCGGAGGCGAGCAGCGCGTCGTGGGCCCGGCATCGTTCGGCCGCAGCCTCGAGGAAGCCCAACGGAGCCACGGCGCCGGTCGGGTTGTTCGGGTAGTTCAGCCACAGGATCGCGGTGCGCCGCCAGGTGGCGTCCTCGACCGCGTCGAGGTCGGGCAGGAATCCGTTCGCCTCGGTGAGCGGCAGCCGAACGACCTCGCCGCCCGCGAACCGCGCGCCGCGCTCTGGGATCGTGTACCCGGGCGCCGTCACGATCACGGTGTCCTTGCCGCCCGCGGGATCGAGCACGGCTTGCGCGAGCGAGAAGACCAGCTCCTTCGAGCCGAGGATCGGGAGGATCTGCCGATCCGCGTCGAGCAGCACGCCGAACCGGCGCTCCACCCACACGCGGATCGCCTCACGCAACTCGGGGAGGCCGGCCGCGCGCGGGTACGACGAGGTGGGCTCGATCGCGTCGCGCAGGGCGTCGCGGATGAACTCGGGCGTTTCCTCACGGGGGTCGCCGACGCCGAAGTCGATCACGCGCCGCCCCTCGGCGAGCGCCGCGGCCTTCCGGCGGTCGAGCTCCTCGAAGGGGTAGGGCTCGACGGCCCGGATCCCCGGCGACAGGTGCACCATCTACGCGTCCTCCCCCGCGGCACGTCCCGCTCCCGCTGCCAGGAACGCCCGCACGATCTCGGTCGACCTCACGAGCGCGGCCACCTCGACGCGCTCGTCGTCCCGATGAGCGTACTGCGGGTCGCCGGGCCCGAAGTTCACCGCGTCGACCCCGGCCGACGCGAACTCGGCTACGGGGGTCCACGCCTGCTTCGGGCCCACCACGAGCTCGCCCGCGTCGCGGAGCCTCACGACGAGGGGGTTGGTCAGGGTGAGGGGCCCGGGCGGGGCGTTCCCGACGATGTCGACCTCGACGGGATGGGACCCCAGGAGCTCGCGGAGCCGCGTCTCCGCCTCGGCGGGCGTGTGGTTCGGCGCGTACCGCATGTTCACGTGGGCCTCCGCGCGGTCGGGGATCACGTTGCGCGCCCCGCCGCCCTCTATCCGCGTCACGCTCACGACCTCCCGGAAGACCAGCCCGTCGATCTCGACGTCGCGGGTCGGCAGGTCGACGAGCGGCGCGAGCGCCTCGATCGCGGTGTGCACGGCGTTCTCCCCGAGCCACGGGCGGGCGGTATGCGCGGCGCTGCCCGTCGCGCGCACGGTGGCGTTGAGGTTGCCCATGCAGCCGACCTCGAGCGCGTTCGCGGTGGGTTCCATCACGATCGCGAGCGCCACCTCGCGGAGCGCCGGGTAGCGCTCGAGGAGCGGCAGGAGCGCGCTCTCGGTGATCGGCAGCTCCTCGCGGCCGACGAACAGGAGCCCGACATCGAGATCGGAGGCATCGAGCGCCTCGGTCTCGGCCGCGATCTCGAGCATCACCGCGAGCGCGCCCTTCATGTCTGATGCTCCGCGGCCGATCACCGCGGCGTCCCCGAGCCGGCCCGGGACGTTCCCGGCGGCGGGCACCGTGTCGACGTGGCCCGCCAGGAGCACGAGCGGCGCACCGGGGCGGCGCGCAAGCGGCAGGAAGAGCAGCGCTGCGTCCCCGTCGTCGGCGAGGTCGAACCCCTCGGGCGGCACCAGCTCGCGGAGGGCCGCGAGGATCGCCGCCTCATCACCGCTCTCGCTCGGCAGGTCGACGAGCTCCAGGGTGCGCGACGCGAGTCGCCCGGCCAGGTCGTCGTTCATGCGCGCGGCAGCGCCTCCAGGTCGACCGTCCCATCGAAGACGTGCACGGCGGGACCGGTGAGGCGCACCTCGCCGTCCTCGCGCCGTTCCACCTCCACGTCGCCGCCGGGGAAGCGGATCGTCACGCGCGCGGGGGCCAGACCGGCCTCGTTGGCGGCCACCGCCACCGCGCAGGCGCCGCTCCCGCACGCCATCGTCTCGCCGCTCCCCCGCTCCCAGACCCGCACGTCGATCCGGTCGCCGTCGACGCGGGCGAACTCGATGTTGGCACCCTCGGGGAACAGCTCGTGATGCTCGAGCGCCGGGCCGATGTGCCCCACGTGATACCGGGCGGGGTCCTGATCCACGAACAGCACCAGGTGGGGGTTCCCGATCGACACGGCGCTCGCGGGAAGGGTCATATCCGGCCCGATCTCGAACGGCTGACCGAGGAACGTCTCCCATGCGGGACCGCGCATCGGGATCGACGCCTTCGTGAAATTCGCGGGCCCCATCCCGACGGTCACCGATCGGACGGCACCGTCGTCGCCGGTGTGCAGCTCGAGGTGCTTCACGCCCGCGCGCGTCGCGACGTCGAACGCCAGGTCATCGACCAGGCGCCGCTCGTTCGCGAGCACCCCCACGCAGCGGATCCCGTTCCCGCACATCTCGGCGAGGGTGCCGTCCGCGTTCGCGTAGTCCATGAAGAAGCTGGCGCCGCCCTCCGAGGTCCTTACCAGACGGATCACGCCGTCGGCGCCAACCCCCGTTCGCCGATCGCAGAGGGCGGCGACCTCCTCGGGCGCGAGCGGCCGGGCGTCGTCGAGGTCGACCACCATCACGAAGTCGTTCCCCGTGCCCTGGTACTTCGAGAACGCGATCGGCGACCTCACGCGGTCCCCGGTGCCTCACCGAGATAGGCGCGCACGTCCTCGAGCACGTCGAGGGCGCCCCCCGCGCCCGTCTCGAACCAGCGGATCCGCGGGTCCCGACGGAACCACGCGCTCTGGCGGCGAGCGAGGTGGCGCGTCCGGCTCACGGTGCGCTCCACGGCCTCATCGAGGGTCAGCCTACCCCCCAGGTGGGCCGCGAACTCCGCGTACCCGATCGCCTGGGTGGAGGTCAGCCAGCCGCCGAACCCCCGGCCGAGGAGGCCCCGGACCTCGTCGAGGAACCCCTCGTCGACCATCGCGATGACCCGGGAACCGATCCGCGCCCGGAGCAGCTCGGGTGGGACCCGCACCCCCGCGACGCGCACGCGGTCGACCGAGTACCGCTCCCATGCGCCTGCGTAGCTGCTGAAGAGCCGCCCGGTGATCGCGGCCACCTCCAGGGCCCGGACCGTGCGCCGGACGTTCCCCGGCTCGATCTTGGCGGCCGCGACGGGGTCGATCTCGGCCAGGCGGCGGTACAGTCGCTCGGCGCCGACGACCGACGCCTCGGCCTCGAGCTCTCCGCGGGTGGCCGGATCCGTCCCAGGGAACTCCAGGTCGTCCACGAGCGACCGGAAGTAGAGCCCCGACCCACCCACGAGGAGCGCCGGGCGGCCGCGCGTCTCGAGGTCGGCGAGCGCGACGAGCCCGAGGGCCTGGTACCGGGCGACGCTGAACGGCCCCGATGGCTCGGCGAGGTCGATCAGGTGATGCGGCACGCGCGCCCGCTGGGCGGCCGTCGGCTTCGCGGTGCCGAGGTCCATCCCGCGGTAGACGAGCATGGAGTCGACACTCACGATGTCGGCCCCGAACCCGAGGGCGAGCTCGATCGCCGCCTCGGTCTTGCCGGAGGCCGTCGGCCCGACCAGTGCCAGGAGTGGCGGCTCGGGCGCCATCGCGCTCAGACCGGGACGGCGTCGGGGGCCGGCACCAGCTCGCCGGCGAGGTGGTGCGTCGCCGTCGCGACGATCCGAGCGTGGGCGAAGGTGCCGGGCTCGAGCTCATCGGGCAGGTGCACGATCCGGTTCGTCCGCGTGCGGGTTTCCGTCGACACGCCTTTCTTGTCGCCGCCCTCGACCAGGACCTCGACCACCCGGCCGAGATGCGCGGCCGACCGGGCAGCCCCGATCCGTTCCTGGAGCCCCATGAGCAGCTCGAACCGCTCCTGCACGACCTCCTTGGGGACCTGGTCCTCGAACGAGGCGGCCCGGGTTCCCGGCCGCGGCGAGTACTGGAACATGAACGCGCTGTCGAAGTTCGCCTGCTCGACGACCTCGAGTGTCTGCGCGAAGTCCCGTTCGGTCTCCCCCGGGAATCCCACGATGATGTCCGTGGAGACCGCGATGTCGGGGATCGCCTCGCGGATCCGGTCGAGCCACCCCAGGTAGCGTTCCCGCCGGTACGAACGACGCATCGCCTTCAGTACGCGGTCGGACCCCGATTGCAGCGGGAAGTGGATGTGTTCGCAGACGGTCGGCGTCTCGGCCATCGCCTCGATCACGTCGGGCGTGAAGTCGTGAGGATGTGGACTGGTGAACCGGACGCGCCGGATCCCCTCGACCGTCCCGACCTCGCGGAGCAGCCGGGCGAAGAGCGGCGCGGGCGAGGAACCGGGCACCGTGACGTCGCGTCCGTAGGTGTTCACGTTCTGGCCCAGCAGGGTGACCTCCACGACGCCGTTGGCCGTAAGCCCCTGGACCTCGGCCAGGATGTCGCCGATCGAGCGCGACCGCTGCGGGCCCCGGACGAGCGGCACGATGCAGAACGTGCACGCGTTGTCGCAGCCCGGCGCGATCGAGACCCAGGCGCGGAACGCGTCTCCCCGCGCGGCCGGCAGGGCCGAGGGGAACGTCTCCGTGTACTCGCGCACGTCCATCAGCGGCCCGTCGGCCTCCGACTCCTTCAGGAGGTCGAGGAGGTGCGGGAGCGCGTGCGTGCCGACCACGACGTCGACCCACGGCGCCTTGCGTTGGATCAGTCCCTGGTCCTTCTGGGCGAGGCAGCCGCTCACGACGATCTTCAGGTCGGGATGGCGGTCCTTCACGGGCTTGAGGTGTCCGAGGTTGCCGTAGAGCTTGTTGTCGGCGTTCTCACGTATCGCGCACGTGTTCAGCACGATCACGCGCGCCTCGTCGACGTCGTCGGTGGGCACCATCCCGTCGGCCATCAGCAGGCCGCCGATGCGCTCGGAGTCGTGCTCGTTCATCTGGCACCCGAAGGTGCGGATCAGGTAAGGCCGCTCCATGGCCCCTCAGGGTATCGGAAGCGTTCGCCGCCATCCGGCTGATCCACCCGTGTCGCGATCGATCGTCATCCGATGCCTTGCACGGCTCCTTCGCTGAATGCCGATATCTGGATGCTGAAGGGACTAAAGGCCTAGGCACGGCCACCGATGAGAGGTACACGAAGCCATGTGCCTGAGCACCCGATCGACTAGGACGTGAGATGAACCTCGACGAGAAACGGACCAAGAAGGCAGACGTGCGACGGATCGAGGCCGACCTGGAGGCATCGCGCACCGAGGCAGCAGACCTGGCTACGCTCGCACGCTCGCTGACGGACACGGTCGAGGAGCTCGAACGCGAGCTCGCCATCCGTGACGGGGATGGCGGACCGACCGGGGACGATCTTCGGGCCGCGGTCAAGCTGCAGCGCGCACTCGCTCTTCGCGTAGCCGAGCTCGAGACCCGTCGAGGTGCCGGGGACACGTCACGCGATCCGCAGGAGTTGTTCGACCTCGCGACCCGGATCTCCGAGCTGGAGGACGCCCTGGCCGCGGCCCTCCGCCGCGCCGAGGACACCGCCGCGACGGCGGCCACCACCGAAGGCCTCCTCGCCGACGCTGGGGTCAAGCTCGCCGAGTTCGGCCAAGATGCCGACCGAGCCGATCGTGCCGAGCAGACGCTGCAAGAACTCCTTACCACCACGGACGAGCTCCGCGAATCCATCGCCGTGACCACGCTCGAGCGGGACGGCGCACGGACCGAGCTCGACCGCCTGATGCACGAAGGGGAGGTTCTCCGCGCCACCCTCGACCAGATGGCCGAAGACGAGGTCTGGGGTCGCGACGAGCGCACCAGGCTCGAAGGGGAGCTCGAGGAGGCACGCGCGGCTGTCGCCCAAGCCGAGGCCGACCACGACGCGGCCCGCGCCGCTACCCTCGAGACAGCCCAGGCAAAGACCGACGCGGAGGCCCGGGCGCACGAGGCGCAGGAAGACCTGGCCGCCGCCGAGGCTCGTACCGCGGCCGCTGAAGCTCGGATCGCCGAGGCAGAGGAAGCCGCAGCTCGGGCCGATGACCGCGTGACGGAGGCTGAACTCCGCGTCGCCGAGGCGCAGCCTCGCGTCGCCGAGGCGGTCCGTGCCGCTGCCGCGGCCGAAGCGGCATCGGCGGCCGCCCAGCTCGACCTGGAGAGCCTTCGGACGAACCAGGACGCACTCCGCACCGCTGTGGATGAGGCCGAGGCTCGCGCCTATGAGGCCGAGTCTCGGGCGGTGGCGGCCGACGCGAGCCTGGCTGAGGGCGCCGCACACATCGCAGCCGCTGAGCAGGCGGCGGCCGAGGCGCGCGCCGAAGCAGAGAGCCTCCGGGTCCTCCTGGAGGAGACGCAGGCGGCAGCAGAGACCTGCGCCGCCCGGGTGCTCGAGCTCGAGGCCGATGTCATCGCCGCACGCGTGGAGGCCGAACGGGTCGCCGACGAGCTGATGGCGGGGGCCGAGGCCGAGACCGCCGCTGCCGAGGCACGTGCCGCCGCCGCAGAGGCCTGGGTCGAGGAGCTGCGTATCGCGCTCACTGCCGCCGAGGAGATCCAGATCGCTCTCGCCGCAGCCGAGGCGCGCGCCGCCGAAGCTGGGGCGGCGCTCGACGCCTCGGAGGCCATGGCTGCGGAGACTTACGCCGCGCTCACTGCCGCCGAGCAGCGCGTCGCCGTGGCCGACGAGGCCAAGACTTCGGCCGTCGCACGCGCCGACGCCCTCCAGACAGAGGCGAACCAGCTTCGAGGCTCCGTCGAGCGGACCGAGGCCGAGCTGGCGGAGTCGCGGGCTGCGACCGCCGCGGTCGAGGCGCGCGTCGTCGAGCTCGAGCAGGCCGCCGAGAGTGCCACCGAGGACGTCCGCGGCGCCGCGGAGCAGCGCGTGGAGGCATCACAGGCCGCCGCCCAGGAGATCCAGGCCGCCCTCGCCGACGCCCGGTCTGACCTGGAGGCCGCCGAAGCGCGAGCGGCGGCCGCAGAGGAGCAGTTCGCGGCCGCGCAGTCCCAGGCCGCGATGGCCAAGGAGGCGCTGTCGTCCGTCGACGGGAAGGCCGCCGAGTACGCGGTCGCGGTCGAGGAGAGCTACCTGCGAGCGACGCAGGCCGAGAGCGAGCTCGCAGTGACGCGGGGGGAACTCGAGGTCCTACACCGCGCCAACGCCGAGCTGATGGCCCGCGCCGAGGAGGCCACTTCCTTGGAGGCCCGCGCGACCGAGGCAGAGACCAAACTCGGAGCTACGCGTGCGCAGCTCGGGAACCTCGAGCAGGCACACGAGACCCTCCGCGGCCGCTTCGAAGAGGTGCAAGGTGTGACCGGGGAGTCCGACGACGCCCTCGCGGCCGCCAACGCTCGCGCAGCCCAGGCGGAGACTCGGGCCGCCGAGGCGGAGGCGAAACTCGGGTCGGTCACGGCCGAGACCACCCGTGCCGACCAGGCCGAGACTCGGATCCGGGAGCTCGAGGCGGCGCTGGAGGAGGCGCGGTCCCTCGCGAGCTCTGCCCCGGCGGACGCGTCCTCACCGGCCGGCTCAGACGTCGACGCCTCAGCCGCCGAGGTCGCACAGCTCGTGGCCGACCTCGAGCTGCGCCTGGAGCATAGTGAGGCCCGCGCCCGGAGCGCCTACACGGCGGCAGAAGCCGCGGAGGCGACCCTCAGGATGGCCAGAGAACAGGGCATCGTCCCGTCCGTCCACTCCGACGTGGAGTTCGGCGAGCTGCAGGCCGAACTGGCCGACGTCACGCGTCGCGCGGAAGAGGCAGAAGGCGCCCGACGCACCCTCGAGGCCGATGTGGCGGCTCTCCGTGCGGGCGTCGATCCCGACGGTGTCACCGACCCTCTCGCGGCGGCCGACCCCCCCGCAAACTCTGACGCGTGGGCGGCTGACTCTGGCGGAGCGAAGGGCTCGAGCCTCCGCCACAAGCTCGCTGGAGCCGCGGCCAGCAAGAAGTCGCGCCCCTCCGATCCTGGCCGGGATTGACGCGCCGCTACTTCGCGTACTCCGTGGCGCGCGTCTCGCGTACGACCGTGATGCGGATCTGACCTGGGTACTGAAGCTCCTCTTCGACCTGCTTGGCGATGTCCCGCGCGATCACCTGGGCCTGGAGGTCGTCAACCTCCTCGGGCTCCACCATCACGCGGACCTCCCTGCCGGCCTGCATCGCGAAGGTCTTTGCGACCCCCACGTGCGCCGTGCAGATCTCCTCCAGCCGCTCGAGGCGCTTCACGTAGGTCTCGAGCGACTCGCGCCGCGCACCGGGACGGCCGCCGCTGATCCCATCCGCGATCTGAGCGAGCACGGCGTCGATCGTGCGCTGCTCGACCTCTCCATGGTGCGACTCGATGCAGTGGACCACCTCGGGCGACTCGCCGAGCCGACGCGCGATCTCGGCGCCGATGATCGCGTGGGATCCTTCGACCTCGTGCGTGACGGCCTTGCCCACGTCGTGCAGGAACGCGCCGCGCTTGGCGATCGTCGCGTTCACGCCGATCTCGGCCGCTATCGCCGCCGCGATGTGCGCGGACTCCACCAGGTGGCGCAGGACGTTCTGGCCGTACGAGGTGCGGAACTGCAGCCGTCCCAGGAGCTTCACCATCTCGGGATGGATGCCGGTCATCCCGACCTCGGCGACGGCGTCTTCGCCGGCGCGGTGTATCTGCTCCTCCAGTTCGCGCAGGGACCGCTCGTGGATCTCCTCGATGCGAGCGGGGTGGATCCGGCCGTCCTCGACGAGCTTGGCGAGCGTCATCCTGGCGGCCTCGCGGCGCACCGGGTCGAAACAGCTGAGCACGACCGCCTCGGGCGTGTCGTCGATGATCAGGTTCACCCCGGTCGTCGCCTCGAAGGCTCGGATGTTGCGGCCCTCACGCCCGATGATGCGGCCCTTCATGTCCTCGCTCGGCAGCGCGAACACGCTGACCGTCGACTCCGCGGTCTGTTCGGACGCCACCCGCTGGATCGCGATCGTCACGACCTTGCGAGCGCGCTCCTCGCCCTCCTCACGTGCGTGCTGCTCGATCTCGCGAACCTGGCTCATCGCGGCACGCTTGGCTTCTTCGGTGACCTGGGCGATCAGGTGATCGCGCGCCTCGCCCGAGGTCATCCCGGCGATCTTCTCGAGCTGCGCGCGGTGGAGCTCGGTGGCCTTCTCGAGTTGGGAACGGACGTAGGCGAGCTTCTCCTCGCGCTCCTGCAGGTCGGTGGCGCGAGCCTCGACCCTCGCGTTCTTCGTCCGCAGGTCCTCGGAGGCCTCGGTCATCCGCCGTTCCTGCCTCGAGATCTCCTCACGTCGCGACCGGAGGTCGTCCTCGGTCTCGCGCCGCATCGTCGCGATCTCGTCTTTACCCTCGGCCATCGCCCGCTTGGCGACGGTGTCGGCCTCTCGCTCGGCAGCCAGGAGGGTCTTCTCGGCCTGGGCCTCGGCCGCATGGGCCCTGGCCTCGATCCCCTGGGCGTTCGAGGCCGACACGGACTTGCGGTACAGGAAGCCTGCGCCGAATCCGAGCACGAGGCCTCCGACGAGACCGACCAGCACCTGGACCATGGCTCCTCCTACGTGACGTCGTTGAGGAGAGGACCCGGGTCGGACGTTCGAGAGACCACAGCGTGTGAGCGCGTCTAGGCGTGCGAGCGACAACGCCTGCGTGGGGCGCAGCGTCTGTCGCGGTAACGGTCGAAGGTCGTCAAGGTCATCAGGCTCACAGGCTCGGGTCGAACGTGGGCGTCGGTTGGTGTTCCTCTCGTGTTCACCGATGCTACGGCCGGCGCCGACCGCGCACAAGGGTCCGGACGGCCTAGTCTTCCGCCTCGACCTCGAGCGCGTGCCGAGCTGCCCGCCGGGCCACGTCGGGGGCATACCCGCGCCGCATCAAGAGCCCGCAGAGCCGGTTGAACGCCTTCACGGGGTCGAGCGAGCCCATCCTGAGCGCCTTGGAGCGCGCGAGGTCCTCGGCACGGGACTCCTCGTCGTCCGGTGCAGCGGCCAGCACGGTTTCGATCAGCTCGGGAGCCACGCCCTTGGCCATCAGGGCGCTCGTGACGGCCCTGCGCCCGGCGCGTTTGTGGACGAACTGCTGCTCGGCGAGCCGTCGGGCGAAGTCTGCGTCGTCGACCAGGCCCACCCGCTCGAGCCGACCGAGCACATCGGCGACCTCGTCGGCCTCGAACCCCGCGGCTGTGAGCCGCTGCTCGAGCTCCCGACGGCTGCGCGGACGCACCGCAAGGAGCCCGAGCGCACGCTCGTGACAGCTCTTCGGGGTCTTGGGCTCCCCACGCGACCGGGAACGCCCGGGCGATCGGGTGGCTTCCGACACGAGCGCCCCTTCTAGGCCTCGGCCTTCGCCTTGACCTTGGGCTCGGCCTTCGCCTCATCCAGCACGACGTCGGGCACGAGGTCGGGCACGATCTCGATCGGAGTCTCGTCGGCCTCGCTGAAGGCCACCAGGCCGACGGCCTCGCGGACCCTCCGCTCGATCTCGTCGCGGATCTCGAGATGCTCAGCCAGGAAGTTCCGCGCATTCTCGCGGCCCTGCCCGAGCTGCTCGCCCTCGTAGGTGAACCAGGCGCCCGCCTTCTTGACGATCTCGAGGTCGACGCCGACGTCGATGAGCGACCCCTCCTTGGAGATGCCCTTTCCGTACATGATGTCGAACTCGCACTGGCGGAACGGCGGCGCCACCTTGTTCTTCACGACCTTGACCCGGGTGCGCGAACCGACGACGTCGGTGCCGTCCTTCAGGTTCTCGATCTTGCGGACGTCCATACGGATCGACGAGTAGAACTTCAGCGCGCGGCCCCCGGGCGTGGTCTCGGGGCTTCCGAACATCACGCCGATCTTCTCGCGAAGCTGATTGATGAAGATCGCCGAGGTGTCGAACTTCGAGAGCGTGCCGGCGAGCTTCCGCATCGCCTGGGACATCAGCCGGGCCTGCAGACCGACGTGGGTGTCGCCCATCTCGCCCTCGATCTCGGCGCGAGGCACGAGCGCCGCCACGGAGTCGATGACCACGAGGTCGAGCGAGCCGGACCGCACGAGCATGTCGGCGATCTCGAGCGCCTGCTCGCCCGAGTCGGGCTGGGAGACGAGGAGCTCGTCGATGTTGACCCCGAGCTCCTTGGCGTAGGTCGGGTCGAGCGCGTGCTCGGCGTCGATGAACGCCGCGATCCCGCCGCTCGCCTGCGCCTCGGCGATGATGTGGAGCGTGACCGTGGTCTTTCCCGAGCCCTCGGGCCCGTAGACCTCGATGATGCGGCCGCGTGGGATGCCGCCCACCCCGAGCGCGATGTCGAGCGCGATCGACCCGCTGGAGATGACGCCTATGCCGGCGTTCATCGGGTGCTGTCCGAGTTTCATCACAGCACCTTTGCCGAACTGCTTCTCGATCTGCTGGAGCGTGACGTCGAGCATCTTGTCGCGGTCCACGAGGTCCTCCTTCCGACTATGGCCCACCCCGGAGGAGGACCGGGCGAGCGCACCATCCGTTGAGAGACGCACGATAGCCTTCTCGTCTGACATAAGTTACACCCCTGTCGTTCGAAGCGATGACCAGCGCAGGCTATCCGAACAGGTGTTCGAACACAAGCAGCCCGGCTACCCGGTTCCCAGGGGGGCGGTGGAGAGCAGTTCGTACCTCGTGGAGCCTCCCCCCGTATGGCTGCGGTACAGGCACACCCGGTCGACGGTGAAGGCGACCGGTTCGACGGTCGTCGCGCCGAAGCCCTCGGGGAGCCGGCGGGCGGGGTCGAGGCGCGCCACGGTCAGGTGCGGGTGCAGCGGACGCCGTTCCGACTCGAAGAACTTGAGCAACACCCCGTCGATCGCGAGCGCGAGCCCCGCGAGTCGGCCGGCGCGATCGTCGATCCCGGCCCAGAGCACCCGCGCCGGCCGGTCGACGGGGAACGCCCCGAGGCCGTCCAGCCGTGTCGCGAACGGCGTGAGCTCCGCCGCAGCGGCGGCGAGCAGCTCCGTCACGCGCTCGACCTTCCCAGGCGGCGTGGCCCCGAGGAACTTCAGTGTGACGTGCCAACCCTCGCGGCCGACCCAGCGAGCCTCGGGGATCGCGCGCCGCCACGGGGCGATCGCCACGTCGACGGCCTCCCGGGCGGTCTCGGGCGGGTCGACGGCGACGAAGAGTCGGAGCGCACGCTCCCTCGTCGGCTCGGTCGGTCGATCGGCGCGCGCCCGGGCCACCTCCGTCTCAGATCGGTCGGTCGGACCCGGGGAGCGGCTTCCCCTCGAGGTGGCGCCGGACCAGGTCGAGGGCAGCCTGCTCGCTCCAGCGGACGATCTGGTCGCGCGCGCCGTCCATCCGCATGAAGCGCGCGTGCGTCGCCTCGCCGGCATCGAGGGCGATCCACACGTCACCCGGATCCTTGCCGTCGTGCCCCTCGGGCCCGGCGACGCCGGTCACCGCCACGGCCACGTCGGCCCCGAAGAGGCGCCGCGCGCCCGCCGCCATCTCCCGCGCGCAGGTCTCGCTGACGACACCTTCCCGCGTGATCGTCTCGGGCACCACCCCGAGGACGCGTTCCTTCGCCTCCGGCAGGTACGTGACCGCCGCGCCGAGGAAGTACGCCGACGCACCGGGAACGCTCGAGAGACGCCGGGCGATCCCGCCCCCCGTGAGCGATTCCGCGGCCGCGACCGTGCGGCCCGATCTCGAGAGGAGCCGACCGACGGCCTCCTCGAGTGACTCGCCCGTCGTGGAGAAGACTAAGTCCCCGGCCCGCGCGATCACCTCGTCGGCGAGGGGCCGCAGCAGCGCGTCGGCCTCTCCGTCGGTGGGGGCCTTCGCGGTCAGGCGCACCTTGACCTCGCCGCTCGAGGCCAGGTAGGCCACGCTCGGGTTCCGGCTCGCCACGAAGAGGTCGTCGAGGCGCTCGGCCAGGGCCGACTCCCCGATCCCCGTGCACCGGATCACCTGCGACCGCAGGACCGCGGGGCCGGCGCGCCCCTCGAGCTCGGGGAGCACCGTCCGCGACATGACCTCGCGCATCTCGGCCGGCACCCCGGCCATCGCATAGAGGACCGCACCACCGGGGAGCGCCGCGACGAGCCCGGGCGCGGTCCCCCGCTCCGGCACGATGTAGCGGGCGCCCTCGGGCACGTCGGCCTGCCGCAGGTTGCTCTCGGGCATCTCTCGACCGTACCCGGCGAACTTTCCCCGCATCATCGTCTCGAGCTCGGGGTGCCGCACCATCTCCACCCCCAGCACCTCGGCGATCGCGTCCCGTGTGATGTCGTCGCCCGTGGGACCGAGCCCGCCCGTCACCAGGACCACATCGACGCGGTCGGCGGCCGCGCGGAGGGATCCCACGATCCGCGCCATGTTGTCGCCCACGACCGAGTGGTAGAGCACGTCGACGCCGATCGCGGCCAGCTCCTGCGACATCCACTGCGCGTTCGTGTTCGCGATCTGGCCGAGGAGGAGCTCGGTCCCGACCCCGACGATCTCGGCGCTCAGGTCCCCAGCGATGGGCTCGCCTCCGTGTCGTAGGTGAACGTCTTCGTCCATGGCTGCCCGGGCTCACCGGGCGCACCCAGGTCGCGTCCGTTCAAGATCACCTGCGCCGATCCGCCGTCGGCGAGCTCGATCTTGAGGTCGTCGAGCGCGCTGAAAGAGCGCGTCTCGCCCTCGGCCATCGCGAACGTCTCGGGGACGCCGTCGACCGTCACGGTCGCCGAGCCGTCGCGCTGCGCCACCAAGACCGCCTCGATCACGCGGTCCTGCGGGGCCACTGAGGCGACGGTGGTCGGGATCGTGGCGGGCGGCGGGGTCCCGTTGTCGCGTGCGAGCAGCCCCACGGCCAGCAAGATCCCGAGGAGCGACGCGGCCGCGATCAGCAGGAACTTCTGGTTGTCGCGGATCCGGGCGGCGGCCATCGCCTGTTCGATCCGGCCCATCTTCTGCGGCGGAGGAGGCGGCTCGGGGTCGTCGACGTGTCGCGCGTATGCGGCCACCACCTTGTCGGCGTTCAGCCCGAGGTACTGGGCGTAGGTCCGGAGCGCGCCGCGGACGTAGACGTCGCCGAGTAGAGCGTCGAAGTCTTCGTCTTCGAGCGCCGAGAGTAGATCGGTCCGGAGCTTCGTGTCGCGGGCCGCCTCGTCGAGCGTGAGCCCCCGATGCTCCCGCGCCTTCCGGAGCGCCGGGCCGACCCCGATCGTGGCGTCCTGCAGCGGTCCGGCCATGGGGTCTGTCCCAAGGATAGCGCGGACAGCACCGGCTACACTCCACCGCATGCCAGGGACCGAGGTGCTGACGATCGTGGTCGAGATCCCCAAAGGGTCGCGCAACAAGTACGAGCAAGACCACGAGACCGGCGAGATCTTCCTCGACCGGATGCTCTTCACGTCGATGCAGTATCCGGCCGACTACGGGTACATCGCCGGCACGCTCGGCGGCGACGGGGACCCGCTCGACGCCCTCGTCTTCGTGGGCGAGCCCACGTTCCCCGGGTGTCGCATCCGCGCGAGGCCCGTGGGCCTGTTCCGGATGCAGGACGAGAAGGGCGAGGACGAGAAGATCCTCTGCGTCCCGCTCCGCGACCCGATGTGGTCGCACGTCGGCGACCTCGGCGGGCTCCCGCTGCCCCTGCTGAACGAGATCGAGCACTTCTTCCAGGTGTACAAGGACCTGGAGGGGCATAAGGTCGCGACCGACGGGTACGAGGATCGCGCGAACGCCGTTCGAGTGATCGAGGCGGCTATCGCGCGCCAGGAGGCCGCCGCCTCGTTGTCCGGGCACGGCCCCTCGTGACGAAGACCCCCCCGCTCCCCCGCGGCGACCTCGTCCACCTGCGCCGCCCGACTGCCCGCGACCGCGACCGATTCATCGAGCTCGCGAAGGAGAGCCGGGCGCTCCACGGCTCGTGGGTCCACGCGCCGCGCGACGCCACGGCGTACGCGGCGCTCCTGCGCCGGGCCCACACCCCCACCGACGAGCGGGTGCTGGTCTGTCGCAACGAGGACGGCGCGATCGTGGGGACCTACCACCTGGGCCAGATCATCCGGGGGCCGTTCCGCAACGCCTACCTCGGCTACTACGCGTTCGAGCCATACGCGGGCCAGGGGTACATGCGCGAGGGGCTGTCCCTGGTACTCCGGCACGCGTTCGGCCCGCTCGGCCTTCACCGGATCGAGGCGAACATCCAGCCCGAGAACGACGCCTCGATCACCCTCGTGAAGGGCGCCGGATTCCGGCTCGAGGGGTTCTCCCCCCGCTACCTGAAGGTGGGGGGCCGCTGGCGTGACCACGAGCGGTGGGCGATCACGGTCGAAGACACGCGCGGGGGGCACCCTACGGCCTAGGGCCGGGGACCGGAAGAACTAACCCTTCGCCCGCTGCGCCGCCCCCGGATGGGTGACTACGCTGCGTGACATGGCCGATGACCGCGACCGAACGGAGCCCATCGTGACCCCCCCGACCTGGAACGACGTCTCACCGCTGGCGCAGATCACGGAGCCCGTGACCGCCCCCGGCACCCTCGCGGAAGGGCCCGTCCGCTTCCTGATCGTCTCGGGCCAGCTCGACGACGGCCGGTGGGGCCTCGTGGGTGGGTACTGGCTCTCGATCGACGGACACCGTGGCGGCTTCGTGGTCGGGCCCGAAGCGATCTGGAGCGGCAGCGAGCTCGTGCGGAGCTACAAGAGCGCGATGGAGCGCGGCTGGGACCACGAGCGGATCTACACCTACTGGCAGCGCCAGGTGGGGCTCGCCGGCAAGGTCATGATCGACCCCCAGCAGCACGCCGACACCCTGTTCCAGGTCGCGCGCCGCGTCGGGGCGCTGTAGGCGGCTAGAGCCCGGCGACCCGGACCCCTTCCGCGTCACAGATCTGCCCGCCGCCCGCGGACCAGGCGCCGTCGTGTCGCGCGAAGCCGATCGCGGCGATCACGCGACCGTCTCGCACGACGATCACGCTCGGGTCGGGATCCTCGGGGTATCCGGCGTAGCGAACCTCGTCGGACGATCGTAGGCCGCGCAGCTGCGATCGGGCTTCCTCGGGCGCGATCGGCGGCGCATCCTCGTCCGGCGGGCTCGCGTAGTCGGCGGTCCACCCCATCGTCATCCCGCCCTCGCAGTCGAGCTCCCCGTCGACGAACAGCCCCGCCGGGTCCATGACCTCGATCGGCTGGGTCGCCGGCTCTGGCTTCCCGTGGTCGCTGAAGGGCCAGCAGGCGGTCTGCACCACGCCGGGACGACTTTCGAGGGTCCACCGGGAGGTGCCCGCGTCGACGTCGAACCCCCAGCCGTTGATGCTCGCGGGTTCGTCGAGGTGGCTCACGACCCGGACATGGACCCCATCGGGCTGGGCGAGGACCTCCGGGGTTCGGATCGTGGTTGACCCGTCCGCCCCGCACTCGATCACGGCGAGGGCCGGCGCGTCCGACGGGACCGCGGACGAGGGCGCGTCCCCGGCCGGCGCCGGGTCGGCACATCCCGCGAGCGCCGTGACGAGCACGAGGAGGGCGGATCGTCGTGGCATCATCCCTCCACGCCGCGGGCGCGCGGTCCCGTGACGGCTACGCGCTGCGGCGTTCCTCCCATTCGTCCAAGGTCATCAGCACGTCACGCGCCTTCGAGCCCTGGCCCGGGCCGACGACCCCCTGGTCCTCGAGGAGGTCCATCAGCCGGCCCGCGCGGGCGAACCCGACCTTCAGCTTGCGCTGAAGCATCGAGGTCGATCCGAGCTGCGAGCGGATCACGAGCTCGGCCGCCTGCGCGAGCAGGTCGTCGTCGTCGCCGCTCATGCCGCCCCCGATCCCGCCCGAGAGCTCGGCCTCGGTGGGCGGCCGGCCCAGCCCCTGCACCGTCTGCTCGTACACGACCTCGCGCTGTGTCCGGATGAAGTCGGTGATCCCGTGGATCTCGGCCTCGGTCACCCAGGCGCCCTGCAGGCGAGTGGGCTTCGAGGCGTTCGCGGGGGCGTAGAGCATGTCGCCGTGCCCGACGAGCTTCTCTGCGCCGTTCATGTCCAGGACGACGCGGCTGTCGGCCTGGCTCGAGGTCATGAGCGCGATCCGGCTCGGGATATTCGCCTTGATCAGGCCCGTGACCACGTCGACGCTCGGACGCTGGGTCGCGACCACCAGATGGATCCCCACGGCTCGCGCCATCTGGGCGATCCTGCAGATCGCGTCCTCCACCTCGCGCGGGGCCACCATCATCAGGTCGGCGAGCTCGTCGATCACGACCACGATGAACGGCATGTGCTCGTACTTGTGCTCGTGGCCGACGGGGAGCCGGAGCGTGCCGGCCTTGAGGCCCTCCTCGTACCCGTCGATGTCGCGGACGCCCACGGTGGCGAGCATCTCGTAGCGCATCTCCATCTCGCGGCAGATCCACTGGAGCGCCTCGGCGGCTCGCTTCGGATGCACGATCACCGGACTCAACAGGTGCGGCACCTCGGCGAAGTGGCTCAGCTCCACGCGCTTTGGGTCGACCAGCACGAGCCGGACGTCGTCGGGGGTCGTGCGCATCAGGAGCGAGGTGACGAAGCAGTTCACGAGGCTCGACTTGCCCGCGCCGGTCGCGCCGGCGATCAGCACGTGCGGCATCTTGGCGAGGTTCACCATCTGCGAGCGGCCGTGGATGTCCTTGCCCAGGGCCACCGTGAGCGGGTGGGTCTCGGTGCGGGCGTTGTCGGAGCGCAAGATGTCGCCCAGCATCACGAAGTCGCGGTGCTTGTTCGGTACCTCGATCCCGATCGCCGACCGGCCGGGGATCGGTGCCTGGATCCGGACGTCGGGCGTCGCGAGGGCGTAGGCGATGTCGCTCGACAGGTTCAGGACCTTGTTGACCTTCGTGCCGCTCGCGACCTCGACCTCGTACATCGTCACGGTGGGACCTCGGTGTGCGGCCACGACCTTGGCGTCGACCCCGAAGGTGAGGAGCGTGTGGCCCAGCGCCTGCATCACTTCGGTCTCGTGCGTGCCGTCGGCCGTGGAGGGCGGGGCGGTGCGCAACAGGTCGAGCGGTGGGAGCTGATACGGGCCCTGCGAGGTCGTCACCATCTGGGGCTTCGACGCCTTCGTTCGCGTGGCGGGCGCCTCGTCGGTGATCGGATCGATCGGGTCGGCGTCGGGCAGCACGACGACCGGCTCGGTCGGGGCCTCCTCGCCCAGCCCGAGGGCCTCCTTGACCTTGGACCGCTTCTTGGGCTTCTGCTTCTTCTCGAGCTTCGCGTCCGGGACGAGCACCTGGGCGGTCTGCGGCTCGTCGAGCGGGACGCGCAGGTGGTGCAGCGTGCCGCGGAGCGCCGACACAGGCGTCCCGGTGAAGATCAACAGGCCGAGGACGGCGAACCCGGCACACACGATGCCGGCGCCGACCTCGGAGATCACCTGCGACAGCGGGTACGCGGCGAGCGCCCCGACGAGGCCACCGGCCTCCGAGAGCCCGTTCATCTTCTTCGTGGCGTCGTAGCCCGCGAACGGGCTGGGGTTGCCGCGCGCGAGCGAGAGGATCCCGAGCGCCCCGACCGTGAGCACGACGAACCCGATGAACATGCGGACCCGATCCTCGGGCGCGACGTCGCGGAGCAGCACGATCGCCCAGTAGACGCCGACGATCGGGAACAGCATCGCGGCGACGCCGAACACCCCGTGGAGCAGCCACGAGAGGCCCTGGCCCACCGGCCCGGCGGCCTCGAGCCACACGCCGAGGACCGCGAGCAGCGCGAGCACGACCAGGCCGATGCCGGCCGCGTCGCGCGCGTGCGGCGAGAGGATCTGCCGCGTCGGCGTGCGCTCCGGCTTCTTGGACGCGGACTTCTTGGACGCGGACTTCCGCCTGGGTGCGGGCTTCCGCCTGGACGAGGAGCGGGATGAAGCGCGCGACGATGAACGCCGCGACGGGGAAGTTTTCGTCGCCATAGGCCCGTAAGTCTGACGGGTTCTGGGGAGGAGGCAAGCAACCCAGGACTCGAGCGGTTTGAATGGATGCCGTGAGCGACCGAGACCCGAGCTTGACGACGGTGCTGGCGCGGCTGGTCGACGAGCAGATACGGGCTCTCGGCCCCGCGCTGATCGGCTGCTGCCTCTTCGGCTCGGTGGTCACCGGAGACTTCGAGCCCGGGATCAGCGACATCGACACCGTGGCGATCCTCTCGGACGATCCGACGACGGCCGACCTGACGGCGTTCGCGCACCTCCACCGGGACATCGTGAAATGCCTCCCGGAGTGGAGCGACCGTGTGGAGTGCGTGTACCTATCATCCGGTGCCCTCCGTTCCTTCCGCACGGCGAGGTCACCCGCGGCGCGGATCTCGCCCGGCGAGCCCTTCCACGCGATCGAGCTCGACCCTTCGTGGGTGCTCGACTGGTACCCGCTCCGCACCCTCGGCGAGACGCTGTGGGGCCCGCCGCCCGCGGCGCTCGTGCCGCCCATCACGAAGAACGAGTACGTCGGGGCGGTCCGGCGGCACTTGCTCGAGTGGCGATGGACCGGAGGTCAGGCGGGGCGCCGATCCCAGTCCTACGCGATCCTCTCGATGTGCCGCGGGCTGCGCACCGTTCGAACCGGAGATCTCGTCTCGAAACGCGAGGCGGGGAGCTGGGGCCGCGAGGTGATGCTGGAGCACGCCGAGTTGATCGGCGGGGCGCTCGAGTGGCGAGCCCAACCGCGCGCCGAGCCGGAGGCGGACGGCGAGGGGACGATCGATGCCACGTTGCGGTTCATCAACGACATCCAGCGAATGCTGGGCTGAGCGCCTCACACCACGAGCGGCAGTTGGGCCGGAGGCGCCGGTCCCGCCCGGTACTTCTCGCCGCCCGGTCGGAACCAGTCGACGGGGCCGGCCGGGTCGGCCGCAAGGGCCCAGCCGCCTTCGTGCACGAGCCGGTGGTGGAACGAGCAGAGCAAGACGAGATTGTCCAGGTCGGTGCGGCCGCCACGGCTCCACCAGCGGACGTGGTGGGCGTTCGTGAAGCGCCGCTTCCCGCACCCGGGGAACCGGCACTCGCGGTCCCGGTGACGAAGCTGGCGAAGCATGGGCGCAGACGGCACTCGCGTGATCCGGCCAAGACGCAAGGCGTGACCCTCTCGGTCCTCGGCCACGATCTGGATACGCCCGTCGCATGCGAGCCGGCGTGCCGTCTCGGGCCCGATCACCGGGCCGTCCTCGACCTCGGCGTTACGCTCGGCGCCCGCGAGGGTCTCGAGCGACGCATGCACGACCACCGTGGCCCGGTCCGGATCCGGATCGCTCGCGATCCTCCCCGAACACAGCGTCACCAGCGCGTCGGCTCTGCGGGCATCGACGCCACCGGGTCCCTCCCCACCGGGCATCGGCGGTACCGAGTCGGCAAGGCGGGACAGCGCCTTCGCGACCAGCGCGCCCTGATCGGCAGGCAGCTCGGCCGCCGATCCGAACCGGGTTCCGTCGTCCTCGTACCACCAGCGGACCGAGCGGGTGCGTTCGGCATCGACGGTCTCTGCGCGCTCTCGCTTCCGCTCCAGATCGGCCTTGCGCCGGATCGCCCCGCTCGAGACGCGAACCGCCCAGCGGATCAGCCCGGATTCGGTCTCCGGCGTGGCGAACCGTGCGACCTCCACGACCTTGTCGACATGGAGATGACCCGAGGCCAACGCCTCCGAAAGGCGCAGCATCGACTCGAGCACGTGCCCCGTGGAGACCCAGCGCGCGGCCTTCCATGCAGAGATGCCATAGCGCATCGACACCCAGTGGGCCACGTCGCGGGCGCCATCCCCTTCCCAGGCGCCGCTGCGATCGATCTCAGCGAGCACGGCAAGGAGTTCGCGCTGCACCCGGCCAGCGGCGACATGCAGCGCGTCGGCCCGGGCCAGGAGCTCGGTCTCCTCACGCGTCACGTCGGCTTCAACCTCGTTCACGCGTTCGAGGCTACGCGAGACCGCTCCACGGTTCTGTGACGCGCGTCACTCGAAAGGACAACTCATGGGAGACAGGGGGGCCGCGTGGCGAGGGCCCGCGCGAACCACGCCGTCGCTCGAGAGATCAGACCTCCATGATCACCGGCAGGATCACCGGCTTGCGCTGCGTCACCTCGTTGAAGTAGCGGCCGAGCACGCGCCGGATGTTCTGCTGGAGCGCCGAGGGGTCGATCACGTCGGCCTGAGAGCTGTCCTCGATCGAGGCCACGACGCGCACGCGGGCCTCCTCGAGGATGTCGCCCGAGGTCTCCTCGTGCACGAAGCCGCGGTTCACGATGTCGGGTCCGCTCACCAGCTCGCCGGTCTGGGAGTCGACCGTCACGACCACTACGACCACGCCGTCGCCCGAGAGCTTGCGTCGGTCGCGGAGCACCTCGGTGCCGACGTCGCCGATCCCGAGGCCGTCGACGAACGTCATGCCGGCCTGGACCCGGTCGACCTTCTCGACCCGCTCCCCGACCTCCACGACGTCGCCGTCCTCGCAGATGATCACGTGGTCGTGCGCGATGCCGACCTCTTCGGCCAGCCGCGCGTGGTGCTGGAGGTGCCGCCGCTCGCCGTGGATCGGGATGAACCACCGCGGCTTCACGAGCGAGAGCATCAGCCGGAGCTCCTCCGCGGCCGCGTGGCCGCTCGCGTGCACGGCGTCGGCCGGCATGTGGAACACGTCGGCCCCGGTGCGGTAGAGCGCGTCGACCACCCGGTGGATCGCCGGCTCGTTCCCCGGGATCAGCGACGACGAGAGCACGACGGTGTCGCCCTCCTGGAGCTTCACCCACTTGTGCTGGCGCTGAGCCATCAGCGAGAGCGCCGAGAACGGCTCGCCCTGGCTGCCCGTGCAGATCACGACGACGCGGCCTGGGTCGATGTCGGCCACCTCGGAGATGTCGATCACGTCCCGGTCGTCGATCTGCAGATACCCGAGGCGACGGGCCGCGGCCACGGAGTTCAACATCGAGCGGCCGAGGAACGCCACGACCCGCTCGCTCGCGCGGGCGGCGTTCACGATCTGCTGCACCCGGTGGATGTGGCTGGAGAAGCAGGCCGCCACCACGATCTCGGGGGCGTTCGCGACGATGTCGGCGATCACGGGGCCGACGCTCCGCTCGCTCGTCGTATAGCCGGCCTCCTCGGCGTTCGTCGAGTCGCTGAGCAGGAGGTGCACCCCGCGCCCGCTCGCCTCCTCGGCGAGGCCGTGCAGGTCGGTGGGCCGGCCGTCGAGCGGGGTCTGGTCGATCTTGAAGTCGCCCGTGTGCAGGATCGCGCCGTACGGCGTGTCGACCACCACGGCCATGCCGTCGGGGATCGAGTGCGTCACGCGCAGGAACCGCATCGTGAAGGGCCCGACCGTGGCACCCTCCCCCGGGACCGCGGTGTGCAGCTCGCAGCGGTCGGCGACCTGGTGCTCCTCGAGCTTGCCCTTCAGGAGCTCGAGCGTGAACGGCGTGCCGTACACGGGCACGCCCGAGATCTCACGGAGCAGGTACGTGAGGGCGCCGATGTGGTCCTCGTGGCCGTGCGTGAGCACGACGGCCTCGACCCGGTCGGCGTTGCGCCGGATGTAGTCGAAGTCGGGCAGCACGAGGTCGATGCCCGGCATGTCGCCCGAGGGGAACGAGAGCCCGACGTCGACGATCAGGATCCGGTCGTCGAGCTCGATGCAGGCCATGTTGCGCCCGACCTCGCCCACACCTCCGAGGAAGACGACCTTGACGGGAGCGGCGCCGGCCGCGTCAGAGGAGACCGGCATCCTCCAGGGCCTTGCGGACCCGCTCGCGTTCCTCGGCGTTGGCCGGCACCAGCGGGAGGCGCGGGAGCCCGGCCGGGCGGCCGACCATCTCGAGGGCGGCCTTCAGCGGGATCGGGTTCGAGGTGACGAACAGGGCGTTGAACAACGGGCTCAGCGCCTCGTGGAGCTTGCGACCCGCGGGCACGTCGCCGGTCTCGATCAGGTCGATCATCTGACGGATCTGCGGGCCCACGAGGTGGGCCGCGACGCTGATCACGCCGACCGCCCCCAGGCAGACGTACCCGAAGGTCGCCCAGTCGTCGCCCGAGTAGACCTCGAATCCGTCGGGCGCCTCGGCGATCAGCCGGGAGATCCCCTGGAAGTCCCCGGTGGAGTCCTTCACCGCGACGATGTTGGGCTTCTCGGAGAGCTGCAGCAGGGTCGCATGCTCGAGGCGCGTCGCGGTACGCCCGGGGATGTTGTAGGCGATGATCGGCAGCTCGGTGGCGTCGGCCACTCGCTCGAAGTGCGCGACGAGCCCACGCTGCGGCGGCTTGTTGTAGTACGGGGTGACGACCAGAAGCCCGTCGGCGTCCGCGTCCTCGGCGGCCTGCGTGAGCTCGAGGGTCTCGGCGGTCGAGTATGTACCCACGCCGCAGATCAGCTTGCCGCGGCCGCGGATCGCATCGCCCACCGCCCGGAAGAGCTCGGCCTTCTCCTTGTAGGTGAGGGTCGGCGATTCGCCGGTGGAGCCGGCCACGACGACCGCGTCCGAGCCGTGGTCGATCAACCACGAGGCCAGCGAGCGAGCGCCCTCGAGATCGACGGCGTGGTCGTCGCGGAACGGCGTGACCATCGCGGTGACGACGGATCCGAACCTGCCGGCCATGGAGCTACCCCCTTCCGCGCCGCCCGGGGTCGGCGGCCGCGTTCCGCCCTATGCTAGCCGCCCATGCCCCGCATCTACACCACGACCGGCGACGACGGCACCACCGGCCTGCTCTACGGCGGCCGCGTGCCGAAGGACGACCTGGCCACCGACGCCTACGGCACCACCGACGAAGCGGTGGCCGCCCTCGGTCTCGGGCGCGCCCTGACCGAGGACGAAACGATGGCGGCCGACCTGCTCACCCTGCAGCGGGAGCTGTTCGTGGTGGGCGCCGACCTCGCGACGAACCCCAAGGAGCGCAAGAAGCTCACCCCCGAGATCTCCCTGGTCACCGAGCTGATGACGAAGCGGCTCGAGCGCCGGATCGACGACCTCGTCGAGCTCCGGCCGCTCCCCGAGGTCTTCATCGTGCCCGGCGCGAACCCGGCCAGCGCGGCGATCGACATCGCCCGCGGGATCGTTCGCCGGGCGGAGCGGGCGGTGGTCGCGATGGAGCATGC
>Ga0315273_10000944_pt1 | contig 31811 bp, 46 predicted proteins | sample YL17G02_0_MG_FD_205753 | JGI IMG/M metagenome (GOLD analysis project Ga0315273, IMG submission 205753) | Sediment microbial communities from Yellowstone Lake, YNP, Wyoming, USA - YL17G02_0 | ecosystem: Environmental > Aquatic > Freshwater > Lake > Sediment | place: USA: Wyoming | collected...
TAGTTGTCAAGCACTGCCTTGGTAACATCGAAATTCAAAGTGCCCGAATACGCAGTAGTGCCGTCAGCATGTAGCATCTTGCTTCGTGAACTGGTATTCGGCGGAATGTCATACGCCTCAATATATGACGGACTGACAGCCTCTTCCATGCCGCCGCCAGTGATAAGAAGCTGACACATTGGAATAGGAGAGGCATATATTCCTGCGGAGCCGCCGTAGCCTAAGCGATGAATTGTATCCACGGGCATATTTTATCCCTCCATTACGATGCCCCTGCTCGGCATGACTCTGCCACCCGGCCCTGTTATCCTCGACAGGTTTTTCCTCGGAGCGGTGTTGACCCGCATCGCTTCGTTTTCCCTGCTCATCATTATCTTCAACCTTGTGTAATCCTTGTACGACATATCGTCAATTGACCTTCCGCTGCCAATGCCGAATTTCTCCCAGAAACTTCCAAGAGTGCAGAACTGACTTACTGCGTCACAGGCATTCGCAACACCTCGGCTATGCTTGCTGAACAAAATTACGCTCTGTCTGGCAATCGTTTCCTCCTCTTCGTGAGTTATGGCGATGTCCTTCTCATACTCGTCCAGAAACGCATTTATCAGCGGAGCGGATACATTCTTCACCCTATTGTAGCATCCCTGAGTCATCCAGCCGTCTTCGCGCTCTATCGGGATATCCAGCGTCCATGAAAGCAGATTCCTGCGAAGAAGGAGCCGCCTGTATTCATTCAAGTCGGTGGACGACACGCTTTCCATTTCACTCATTTTGACATCAATCGAAGTGGCATCATCCAAAATCTTGTTGTCGCCGAATGTCAGCACCTTGAATGTAGCCGATTCCTTTTCCTTGCTGTTCGCAGTCGGCACACAAATCCTGCCGAGCCAGCGCACATTCACCGACACAATTGTCTTGGTAGGATCGGAAAGCGACTTGGCCTTCGCAAGAGCCTGTGCCTCATCTATTTTTTCAACAGTTTCCTTCATACACTGAGTTCATTTCCTCAAATATGTGCTGGATGATATTCGACTGCAACCGCACAAATGCCTGCCACGATTCATCCGTCATCGTGCCATTCACATGAAAAAGCTTCAGCCGTGGATTGTCCCTGTCAAATGTCCATGAAACAAGAAGCTTCTGCACTTTCAGCCTGTTCAATGCGTCATTGTCTGTCAGGTGCAGCCGACGCACTGCGTCAAATGCCGTAGCCATCTTGCGCATTGCCACCATTTCGTCATATGCCCACATCCTGAACACAACTTTATGGCTCTCGACGCCCTTCGCTGGGCCATTAGCGAGAAGCCATCTGCCTTCGTGCAGGATCAGATTCACATCCACGGTGAATGTATCCTCTGGCGTCACTTCGTATTTGCCGGGCTTCATCAACAACTCGTCAATACGCGGCTGGGCCGGTGGCGGCTGCTGTTTCGGCTGTTCTTTGGCTTCTACTTTTGGCATTCTGTTGTTCCCTTCAGACACAGAAATAAAAAAAGCGCAGGCCGCACCTATCCTACTCGGTGAAAATCTGCGCTATATCTTTGTATCATGTTGTTTATCATATTTTCAGGCTTGCGCCGAAGCCTGTATTTCCCAAAAACCGATTCTATGCCGCACTGCTCAATTCATATGCCACATATTCCACCATCAACGGAACAAGAGCGTTGCTAGTCTGCAAATCATCGCTTTCCGTATTGAGTTCCAGCCGTTTCAGCCGTATGGGGATCGTATCAATGTAGACATCCAGTTCGTCAAGAATGTCACCGAGAAAAGCATTGGAACCCGGAAAGTCTTCCATGAATGAGCCGCCAAACGTAACCGTCATCGGGCCTGCCGCAAGATACAGCGGCTCCAGTGCGCCAAGATCGGCAGGAGTCGCAGCAATCTGTGTACATCCGAAGAATTTCACGATCTCCTGTGAAAATGTCAGATTCCAATTGATGAAATTCTTCTGAGCCGCGCTCCCGCCCGCAGGCGTAACCATAACATGAGTATTCCAGAACGGCACAGGAAACTGGTTCCTTGTGGTTGATTCGTTCAATGGCGGCGGCCATCCGGCATTCAGCGTGCAACCAACAGGACTGAAAGGACTGTATCCTCTCTTGTTGCTGATATAACTATCGCCCCACACATAGGAAGTCGATGGTTGCAATGCGACGAAGGCCACCGAACCATCACAGGCAGCACCTTCGTTCGCGTTGATCGCTATGCTGTTCCAGTAGGCCGAATACTGCTGGGCATTGCTATGGCGCGAACGAATGAGAACTACCTTTGAAGTCTGCCTGTCAAACAGCCAAGGCTTTAATGCGTCTTGGAATACGGCCTTGTCTAATTCAAAGTTCAGGGAACCGTCGTAGGATGTCCAATCGTAGTTGTAGGGGGCTCCGATGCCCATCTTGGTGTAGTCGCCGGGAGTGTCAGCGGCAATCTTGCCGCCGTAGCCAGAAGATGATTCAAGACGGACACGGCTTCGGGGAACGGCGGAACCTGTCCCCAAAACCGTGTTTAACCCAATCGTTATCAGTCCTTCAAAACCTAAAGCCATATTGCCGCCTTTTGCCGTGAAATGCTGGTTTTTTCCAGCAAATCACGGCATATTCGCGATTCACAAACCTAACTACGGAGCGATATACGCGCCAAGATGATCGGAGATGATCGCAGGCGGTAACGAGCCAGTGTAGCCGCCGCTGTTCACGCATCTGCCGCCAAGTCCCTTGATGCCGAATGTGCGGTTCGTCACTGCGTCCAATCCAGCGATTCCATATTCATCGCTTTCGATAACCGCCGCAGGAATCAGAAGATGAACATATCCGCCCGCGCCATCCGCTATGTCCACTTGGAATATCGTATTCTCGGCATACGAATACGGACTGGTAATCGTGCCTGTGTTATTCGGCCCGAGAATCGGATCAAATACGCCCTCGGGGTTGTATAGAACCACATTGCCTGTCGCTTCCATTGGGCCTTGCAGGAGTGCCACAGGCAGACGGCTGCCCGAACACACATATAGCCAGATCGAACCCTGAGCAACATCCAAGCTCCACTCTACGGTCTGCGTATCAGCCTGCGGAAGTGTAAAACCGCTCTTGCCAAACGGAGCGGCAGCGATAGTACCCCCCCATGTTCCCGTGAGCAACTGCGCATTCGTGCGCCAGAACGGGATCGGGTTGACATTTGCGCCACCGGGATTCAACGGATTGGTTGTTGACAGAACCGAACAGTTAGACGCTATTACGCCCTTCTTCTGAAGGATGTATGTGTAGTTGGAGTAGTTATTCGCGACTCCAGTCGGATCGAACTCATCACGGAACAGCGCAATCACGCCCAGTGATGCCGTCAGGAATGATCCAGCACTGGTTGAAAAACCAGCCGTCGAGTTCCATGCGCCATACAGATCGTATTTGGCCGCATATGCACCAGAAGTGCGATACTGGTACACCCGTGCGCCATCGGGAGAGATATCCAGCGAACGCGGGTATGCTCTTTCTGAGCCTATCCACTTCGCCAAGTAGTCCCAGATGACGCCAGACGCGCCGAGCTGCATTTCAACATCAACTGTGCCCTCATAGCGCAGTGCGGCATCGGCATAATGCGCCGACATTGCCGCGTTATACCAGCCTGCGCCCCACACTGCCGATGAATAGATCGGCTCAAGCACAAGGTTGACGCCTGCCGCAGTGGCGAGCAGAACCGACGGGTTTGTTGCTGGCCCCGTATCATACAGCCGACAGAATCCTTGATCGTTTCTGTTACTAGGGCTTTCGCCCTATGACCATCTTTCAATGGCGGGGGAACCTCTTCGGATTCCCCTCTCACCCTTCTTTTGTTATAGGTGAGACCAGACTATCGCATACACCCACAGATTACTTGATCGGGAAGACCTTTTCATCTTTGGGTGTCCCTACCGTTTAGTCGTTCACGGCCCCTCTCGGGTTCCGCCTTGTTGTCCACTTCTGGAGTTCCAAGTCAATTAGGTAAGGTGAGATGGGACAATATCTATCCCATTCCCATGACTAATCTCCTTTTTTAGCCGCGCCACTATAGCGCGATTGTTCGCTCCTTGATGTTTCTTACCTTTATCGTGTCACCGAGTGTGCCACTGCTGCCAGCGGGCTTCAGTATCACATTCGTCACATCCAAAAATCTATCAGATGATGCTCCAATATTCACAACCGCTCCCGGAATCGAGCCGCCCGGTATCGTCACATCAATCGTCGCTGGATTGTTGTTGATGTCCTTGACACTCAACCGCAAATCCAAGTTCGTCCCGGCCATCGAAACCACATACGCCTTCAACTGCGTCGCCGCAAAGTTCACCCCGTTCGCAGGGTTCGTGTCCGCCCCTGTCCCATAACTCACGCCATCCGTAAATGTGATTCCCGGCCCCGCATTTCTAACCGCCGTGGCAAAATCGTCAACACCCTCGCTGAACACATCCACCGCCAGCATGTAGTATCCCTTACACGCATAGAACAATTCAGCAAAATACTGACTGACCCTCTTGTTCTGCGTGAACAAATATCCATCCCAGCCCCCTGCCTGAAACGCCAATCCCGTTATCGGGTTCGTGGAGTTGAAGTGCGCTTCCATTCCCCCGATGATGTTCGCGAGCAATGTGCCGTTCTTTGCGGCATAGGCTATCAGAAAATCATTGTCTGCCAGCCTGTAAACACCCTCGCACGGAATTTCCACATCTGGATTATCCGTCGCCGTTATCGTCTGCCAGTAATACCCCAGCCCCACTGCGCTTATCGCCGCCATAGTCGTCTTCAATTGTCCATACTGATACGCAGCCCTGTCGGCAACCCTCAACAATGTTGTTGTGTCAACCAGCGGCATATCTATGCAACCCGCCTTCTATATTCCACAACCTTTGCTTCCACCATATCCAGAATGTCGATCATTTCACCAACTGTTTCGACAATCACACCCGCATAAAACTTCTGTTCCCGCACGCCTGCCTCGAAATCTTCTTCCATCAGTGTGCCCGTTTCCCTTTCTATCCGCTGCTCGATGCCACTCAGTTCCTGAATGGCCTTGTTTGCCCTGCCGCCCTTCAAAACCAAGTCGTGCATATCCTTCAATATTCCCGCTTCGTATAACGGCTCTCTTCTATCGCCTGAGCGTGTTTTGCGCGGCATTTTGTAATTCTCTCAGTTTGGCCCTAAAGGGGCCGATTCCCCTCAAAACAACATCAAGCTCTCTCATGCCTCGTTCGACATCACCGTCTATATCGATGGCTTGAACGGCGGATCGTGCTGCCTGATACGGAACCTCTCCCAAATCAACCTGCTCTTGAAACAAATCCCGTATCAAATCGCTTTGTTTTCTCACATTGCCTGCCTTCACCTAGAGAGCAAAATATCAAAAAATTATGCAACGATCATGCCGCTATAATTCTTGGCCTCAGTATGCTCGGCAAGTTGCCATCCCCGATGCGCCATTTGCTCTCGGGATATGGCTCATGCACCAGCACAAACCACGAGAATTCAGCCGTTCTGACAGACCCCTCTTTCAACGACGAATAATTAAGGTTTTCCACAAGACTATCCAGCATATAGGTATCCACCAGCCCTCCCTCGGAGTCCCAGTGTGTCTCATTGAGAATCCTCAATTGCAGGTTCTCGGGACTCGTCATTATCTCGCAGATGGATGTAGCCAATGTCGTTATATATTCCACGCCGTAATTGGGGTTGTCAACCTTGACAGTCAGTGTGCAGGTGAAGTCATACCGTGGCCTCTGAGCCCGCGTTGTGGCCCACTGATTCGTGCCAGTGCCGGGCTCTATCTCGAAACTCGGATAGGCATCGGCAGGCAGCGTTGCTCGCATACCTTCCAGCACCGTGAGCTTTCTGTTGCTCTGATACTGCCGCACGATACTGTTGATGGAAAGATTATTCCTCTGCAAGAGGGCCATTTCCGAAAGGATTATGTTATGCGGTGATGTGTAAATGGCGCACCTACCTCTTCTCTTTGCTCATCTCGAACTCGTGTTTCTTTGCCAGCTTCTCTGCCGTATCCACAATCTCTTCCACGATGGCTTCGATGGCTTCGTGGTCGGACAGGCCCACTTCCAGCATCATATTCTTGTCGTCATCCGTTCGGTTCACGAATGATTCCAGCGATTCATTCCTGCGTATCCTGTCCACAAGGTTGTTCACTTCCCTGCAAATGACGTTCAGTTTGTCTTCGTCGGCTTCGGGATCGCGCTTGAATGACAGATCGAGCCTGCTTACGGCTTCGGCAATCCTTAGTATCCGACCCTCGATGTCGCCCGCCTTCTTTTTCAGTTTGTCGTCAATTCGATTAAACACCATCGGCGAATGCAGCCTCTTTCTCTGGATCACCTCGTCAACATCATCACCGAAAAGTGTTTTGACTTCTTTCTGCTTGTTGCTGGCAGCAACTTTCTGTTCTCGCTCGATATGTCCGAGAATGTTGATAATCGTCCTGCCCTTGAATTTCTGCTCTTGCACCGCCTTTATCCTGATTTTCGTATTCGGGGGCATTAGAACTTCCGACTGATCTTCCTTGCCGCTTCCCCGTTCTTTCGTGAAATTCAAGCCGAATCCGCTTGCGCCACCAATGTCCATCGCAATCAAAACATTGCCACTTGGAAAAGTCCCAATTCCTCCTTTTTTGAAGATAGATTGCGCAACATCTTCATCGGTTGTTGTTGAAAGAAAAGCCGGATCAGAGTAGGAAGAGTCAGCTTTAATGCCCATCTGCCTGTACCTTTGTTCTGGCAGGGAGAATACACGATAGACAAATTCAGACTCATTCTTTGGGCCATATTCAATCAAAGACTCCAAGCTTTCAATTGAATCATCTTTTTTCCCCTTCCTTAGCAAACCATTCATTCTTTCATATCCATCAAATTTATATGACTCGGCGGCGCGGACTCCCCTGATGACCTTTGAAAAATCGCCCTTTGTAATTCCATATGCCTTAGACGAATCAATAGAATCAAGTGCCTTGGGAACGGATTTCTGTTCTCCCAGTTTCAACGAAGACATTTCACTCAAAACATTCTTCGCTTCAAATCCAGAACTCTCAAACTTATCAGCAAGGGCAAACCCACTCTTTCCAAACTTGCGCTCCAATATTCTTGCCTGTTTCTTATCAATGTCTTCCCACTTGGTGCCAGAAACAGGAGCGGGGGAGTCGTCTTCTCTTCCTTTTTCCTGCTGTGTCTCCACCACCTTATGAAGCGACTTGTCTGCATCTGGATGCTCTTTCATATACTTGTCATAAGCATCCTGAGTCGGAAAATCTATCGCCACGATCTTGCTGGCAATGCGCTCTATTCTGCGATCATCCATTGTCCTAATAGTCCTTCTCTACAATCGCTGGTGGTTGCATCGACGGGGGAATTGTTCTTCCCCAGTTACTCTTCCTCTCCTGTCCCCGAAGCCGATGCGTAAACCGTTTCAAACAGAAGATTTTCCTTCTGGATTCATCAACATACTGCGTTGCCTGATCTGTGATATTCTGAGCGAGTTGCTGGAACTCATTCAGCAGAAGCAACCCTGCCGTCCAGTATTTCGCAGCCTGCGCAACATCACCGGGAAACACCCGCTTCATCGAGCCGTCGGGCTGCACCTCGTTGAAGGATCGCAACGGCACGGAATAGATTTCAGACAGGATGCCATCGATCTCTCTGTCCACGGATTCCTGATATTCGTTCACAAGCGGCTGTGTCACCCTGTCCATCTTGCCTTCGCCGATATTCAGTACGCGAAGAACATGCTGGATCGCCGTCCACGAGCCACTGTAATATCTCTCTCCCGTGACATCTGATTTCTCCTCAGCCATTGTCGTCTCCTACTAAGATTATCGTGTCAGCGAAGTTGATTCTCTTGGCACACACGGAGCCGCGCCGCGCTGTCCTTACACCGAGTACGCCATCGGCAATCCGCTCAACATCGGCATTGACGATATTAGCCTTTATCCTGCGAGCAATCTCGCCGCACTTGCTGTTTCCACAGCGAACTACAACTTCATACCGCGTGGCAGTCGGATGATGTTTGCCATCCGTGACGACAAACCCCTCCTTCATCACAGAAGCAACTTCCTTTCGCACTGCCATAATCAGTGCGGCAGACGATATGAGATTGCCAATTTCCCGCATTTCCGCGCCAATGTTCATTCTTCCATTATCTCCTACGTGGCGTATATGATGTAGAACAATTCCACAGAAGCGGTATCTGCCAGCGCATATGGCATTGATGCGGCACCGGGCGAATACCGTGCCATCCAAATTTCACCGGGCAATACTCGCACGGCTGGATAAAAGACGCCCACAACTTGTATGCCAATGTCTACAAAATGTGCAGTATGCGGCGGACTTACAACATCAGCATCGAGATTCTGCACAATCAACACACCGGGAGATGCTATGTCTCCCAATTCCAATGCCGTGCCGCCAACCGTTGTCGGTATCGTTTGCACATTGCGGATCAGCTTGGCCGTTGTCTGATTCGCCGTTTTTGACCCGCTTGCGAATTGATCTGCGAGTTGGCCCGAGCGGAGCAAAAGCTGGGCCTGATACGTGATTTCGTTACTCATAGATTTTTCTCCTCTTTATGTTTCCTCTGCCAGTACAGAATCGTTCTTTCGGACAATCGTTTTCTCGCTTCTTCCGATAATTTCTTTCCCTTGTGCGCCAAAGACAATTTCATCTTATGCTCTTCCGACAATTTCTTGCCCTTGTGAACACCCATCATTGCCTCGGACATTTTGCGCTTCGTCTCTTCTGATGGATGTCGTCCCTTGTTGTACTGATTTCCTTTATGTACTTCTCGTAATCTGCGAAGATGTTCTTCAGACTTAACACGTCCCATCAACTTTGGATTACCAACAAGTGCTTCGGAAATCTTACGCCTTGTCTCTTCCGAGCAATGATTACCCTTATTATGTTGATTGCCCATTTTTGCTACACTCAGTATTTTCTTCGTCTCTTCTGAGTGGTGTTTCCCCTTCCAATACTGATTACCTTTCTTCGATGCGCCCATCCTGCGTCTCACCTCTTCGGTAAATGTGTGTCTATCGGGGTACATTGTATTGTAACCCTTCTCCCTATTCATAGAATCATAGTATTCCATCCACGCCATCTCTCTTGCGATTAACACGCTCTCTGAGCACTCTTCGATGATTGTAAACTCAAAAGCATCCTTGCCGTATTGAATCCAAGCCGACTGCAAGTGTGGATTGCAATGCCGGTTACGACTCAACAAATGGAAATGGCACCGCCTACGACTCTGCATATCGGAGCTACTGCCGACATACACCTTTCGGTTCATCGTGTTTCTAATCAGATATATGCCACAAATCTTCATAAGTCCTTTACTACAAGATTTTTGTGGGTTTCCAGCCCTGAAGTTTTCCGCCCAAGAACGGCACGCCGTGCGGGCCACTGATCGCGCCACCGAGCCCGCGTATTGCCTGATAGTAATACAGCGTCGGCGGAGCCAGATAGTTACCCGTCTTGAACTTCGGATTCTGCATTGCCGTGTTCGCCCGCTCTTCTGAATTTTGTTTGAGCGTCGTGAGCTGGCTTGCAATATCGCCGCCGCCCGTTTCCAATTCTCCCGGCCCAATGGCAAAGAGAAGCCTGTATCGCCACAGATCATAATCAAGCAGGAGTTTCTCCATGCACATGGCGAATGCCAAGTCGGTAACTACGCCGTACCAGTTCGACGGCATGGTGTCTATCGTGTAGTACGTCGGTGGCCCAACTGCCGTCATGTTCACTATGCTCACGGCAGCGGTAAGCAGCCCTTCCTGTATGGCTGTCGGGAAGTAATCAAACTGATATGTCGTTTCCACTACATCTCGTGGCTTCTGGTCTGCTCCCAGATCAACAGGATCGGCACGGAAAGTCCCGTGAACGTAGTCGATAGTTGTTACCTGCGCAGGCATGAGGACAACACCATTTTTTCTGACTATCAGCGGAGCCGCAGTAAGCCAGCCGCCAAATGTCTGCTGCCATGTCAGCCGATCAGGGGACAAATCGGCCTGCTCATCGTGGATGTGTATCTGGCGAAACGCCATCAAGCGCGGCGTAAGCAGCGTGTCAACCAGCACATTGAAGGCTGGTGTCGAGCTTACCCCCGTGGGTATGTACGTGCCGGGGAATGAACTCATTCCACACCTCTTATCTCGTTATCGTATGTTAAAACTTGCAACGCCAGTGTCCTTTTCAAAATCCTTCAAGACAAACTTCGGGCTGAACCTTTGCAAGTATCCAGCCAGCTTCTTGGCCTTCTCTTCGGTGCCCACATTCACACTCACCCGCGCCGATGTCACAAAGTGTGAGCCCTTGTATTTGCCAAGGCTCAACTCGGCTGTAACGTCCTTGTAACCTTTGTCTGTCAGATCATTCAAGAGCGACTTCTGTAGCGACTCCTTGGCTTCCAGTGACCATTTTTCCTTCAAGTCCTTGGCCTTCTGGCGAAGTTGCCAGAATGCCTGTGCGAACAAGCCTTCGGGCTCCCCCTTAGCCAGCACACAAAAGGCCACCTTCAAGGCCATTCTTTCGAGTCTTTCTGTCATCATCTAAGGTGCAAAATATCAAAAAATTATGCAGTAGAAAGAAAGAGCGCAGTGCCGCAGGTATGTGCAAAGGGATCGACTGGCAGGCACCGCGCTCCAAAGATTCAAGTGTGCGTCATGCTCTTCAAACTACGGATGTTATCCACAAAGCGGCGAGCCTTCACCGTTCCAGTGCCGCCGAAGAAAGACGACTTCAGCCGTTGCAGATCGGATTCCTTGATGCGGAACAAGAATACCACCTTCTTGCCGCCATCGGGGGCCTTCTCTGTTTCCGTCGTCAGCAGGGGAATGTCGAGCGAAGCTAGGTACGAACAAAAATATATGTCGCTACTCCGATATGTGGTTATCTTTTCCACATCCCCCGGCAATTGACTCGCCTGCTGCTCGTTCATGCCGTTTTCCTCTTCCTTGTAGTAATGAATTCTTCCCACTGCGCTTTTGTGTTATCGCCGTAACCATATCGTGAATGAAATTCCTTATGACATTCAGTGCAAACGGTGTCACCGTTGTTGACATTCAATCTCAAATCCTTGTTCCTATTCCACGACTCCTTATGATGAGCCACTAAAACACCGCTTTTATGGTTTCCGCACACCACACACCCATACCCGTCCCGCTTGAAAACATCCTCTCTCCACAAATGAAGCCCAGAGATCGCCATTTCACGATTCCTGCTGGTCGCCCTCTCCTCTGCTGTCAGATTCAGATTCCAGCGAATCTTGCGCATTGTTTCTTTTTGGATACAACCACACGATTGGGAATTACCCGTCAATAATGAGTTTCCCACAAGTATCTTTTCTTTCCCGCAGCCACATCGACAAAGCCAAGTGGGTTTTTGAAACCTGTTGCTACCAGCACGGCTTAATACAACCAGCCGTCCAAATACTCTTCCCGTCAAATCGTGTACTCTTTTTTTCCCGAGTTCGCTCGCCTGCTTCCGGTGATAACACCCGCACGAAACCACCGTTCCAGCCCGTATCTGATGGCCATACTTGATGCACTCCTTGCCACAATCGCACAGACAGAGCCATTTCTTGTAACCCTTTGCGTCACTATGGAAGCCGAGCACTGTTAGCATTCCATAGCGGTCGCCAGTGAGATCGCGGCATTTCCTCATGCCTCTACCACCTTTCCCCCGCCGAAGTCATACCCAGCAAGTCTCACGGGAGCCTTCCTCCCCTTTTGCCTCTCTGCGGCTTGTCGGTTCTTTTTAAGCATCTCTTCTCCAAAGGTTGACGACCGCGCAAAATGTCCGTCAACCTTGACGGAAATGCTCATGCCTTCGTAGACCCGCCTGCCTTGCCCGCCGCAATGCGGACACGGAGCGATTCTTGGGGCCTTCCCTATTGGAAAATCACCGTCGAACCGCTTCTGACATTTCTGGCACTCATAGCCAAACTGCATATCACACCTTCCTCGTCACTTTTCTGACGGGAGCTGTTGTTATTGGACTACGAACCACAGCGGGCTTATTCTTGGCTTCCAACGCGGCTATCTTGGCTTTCAGGGCCACAATCTGGGAATCCTTGTCGGCATCAGTGTCGTTGTTGTCCATCTCGATTGCCGTTCCCACGGCAGGCTCTTCCACTTCCGCCGCTTTGCGATTTCTCTCGACTTCTTTTTTCCGAGCTTCGGCTGCCGCTCTGGCTTCCTCCGACTTCTCCGCTACCGTTGCGGGCGATGGCAAAACCTGCCCAATATTAAGCGACACTTGGCTTTTGCCGACTCCCTGACCCGAACTGTCATCCTTCACTATTTCCATGCTGGCTGGGCCTACTGCCTTGAGGCGGGCACGCTCTGCGATAGAGCTGATGTCATTCTTGCCCTTCAGGGCTGCAATCCGCTCTTCGACGGTTTCATCTCCCCTGATGATTTCCATTTTCTCCGACTTGACCTTTTTCTGTTGCGCCTCCTTGGCTTCCTGCTTCCGTTTGGAAATCTGAGTGTCCGATATGTCAATAGGATCAGTCAGGTCTTCGTCCGACTGGATCACCTGCATTCCCTCGCCGGGAGCTGGCTTCTTTGACTGAGGCTTGGGCTGCATACCAAGAATCTCGTCCCGCGCCTCCTGCGAGAAAGGAATTATCCATGCACTTTTCGGATTTTTCTGGGCCTGACGCTTCAGGATATCCAGATCGCGTGTGTCGTCAAACTTCCTGCCGTCAACGATAAGCCTGTTGTTGACAGCATCGTGTTCTATAACTGCGCCCGCTCGGAATGTTTCCTTGATGTTGCCAAGGTGTAGCTCTCTTACTGTCAGAATGAACTTGTCGTTCATACTGTGCCTCCTATCATATGTGTTAGATATTTCCCGATGCTCTTTGGAGCATCGGCTTACTTACCCGACAGGCACTCGCCTATCGGTAAACCATTCATGCTTTGAAAATCTTCTCGTACCAACCTTCGGCCTCCTTCGTGGCCTCCAGCCGCATGTCAAATCTATATCCCACAACCTCGGAGCCCAACGGGCCATATCCGTCAAGATACAGTTCAGCAGTGCCTTCAAAATCTATAACAAAGCCCTTCTTGATTTCGCCCCGAATATAGCCGCCAAAAACCATCGCGGGATATATCTTATATGTCTCAAGGCTGATTGTCAGCGGGCCTTCTTCCTCGGGGAAACGAGACAATACCTGTCCAACATTCTTCGCAATATCCCGAATATCGAAATCGAAGCTCGTAACCTTGAACAAATTTCCGCTGTTGTTGCGCTTGCCATCCATGTAGCCCAGTGCGTCAAACGATTCCACATCGGGCAAACCGCCCGCCTTCTTTACTTGCCATTGACCGCCTACCTTCTCCACCTTGAAACCGACAGACGCCCTGTCAATCCGCACATTTTCAAAGTTGATGCCCGCACCGCCACCAGCAACGATCTTTCGGGAAATACTGGCCAGCCTGTTTGCCAAATCACTCATAGAGTCGCCACTGAAATGCTTGTTGGCCCAGCAATCTCAACCGAGAAGCCTTCTTCTTTCAGGATGTTGATTCCGAACCAAGCGTTATCCCTGTTGATAAATTCAATGATAGCGGCAACCGGCTCTTCGGTAACTGTCCGAATCTTGATTCCCTCTGCCTTCAGGATGCGGAGCATCTCCATTATCTTGTGGGTGAAAGCAGTTTTCTCGTCGGCCTCAATCAGCATCTTGGCGACATGGATCAACTCTCGTGCGATCATTTCTTCCTGTTTCATATTTTCACCCTTTTCCGTCGGCTCACTCGGCTACAAAGAGCCCCCTTTGAAAAACCGAGTGAGCCGCCCCAAGTGATATTCAAACTACGGGACGCCGACTATCGAGCCGCCCACATTTCCATAGGTGTACTTCGAGCCGAACACTCGTGCAGGAGCAAATGTGAACACGGTGCCTGCTGCCATTTGTTCGGGAACCGTTATGGGAATCTTCTTGAAGTCCCGTCCAACAATCTCCAGCATCACAACCAGCACATGCGCTGGTTGCTGGTCAATGTCGCACTGGTAATCCACATCCGTCGGAACCTGCACGGCCTTTCGCTGGAACACATCCTTCAACCACGGCCTCGTTCCTGTCAAAGTCATAGGATTGTAGATTCCCTTCAGGAAAGTCCTGATTCGCGTCAGCTCGCCCGCGTAAGGGAGCACATCCGTCGGCTCCGTAATGCGAGCATTACGGGCATAGTTCTTCATCCATCGTGAATATTGCCAACTTGGCCCTGTATCCCAACCCATATTCCACCTACCTTTCGTTTTTTTGCGCTTAAAGGGTCATCAACGATACCCTCAGCGGCATCCAGCGTTTGCCGTCACCGCCAGCCTTTTGCGCAATAGGCTTGTCCACCCAAGAGGAAAATATCAAAAAATTATGAAACGGCATTTTTCAGCCCAGAAGTTGAACTAAGTCGAACGCACCCTTCTTCTGCAAGGATGCCCGATAATCGTGACTGAGAATCTTGTTTGAATCCAGTCCTATGCCGAATATCTTACTGAACTCGGCCATACCGCGTGGGCCTTCCCCGCTGTAGCCAATGTTTAGGCCAACGAATGTGTGGGATGTTATTTCGTCGCCCCTTCTGAAGAACACGTCGGTTGATTGTATGCCGCCATAGTCTTCATCGAAGTGAACCGTGCCGTGCGCGAATCCATATCCCGCATCAGCGATCATCCGCGCATTTGCCAGAGCGTTCATCGTGGAACCTTCGGATTTGAGCCTAATCGGCTTCGGTACGGTAAACTCGTCTTCCGCCATCAGCTCTCTGGCAATGCTGACGATTCCAGCAGCAATATTCTTCATGCCTTGGCTCCGCTCGGTGCTATGTCCTGCGGCCTTGGAAATTCTCGAAGAACTTGTCGGGCCTGTCGCTCCACGGCATAACCACGCCAGCGTTGCTTACCTGACTGGCAGCAGCATGTGCCGTCCTGTAAGGCGTTGTATCAACGGCCTTGCCGATCACGCGCTGTACCGAATTCATGTCAACCGGGATACCGCCCTTGTCATTCGCCGTTTCAACATCAACCCATTGTTTGTCGGTTACATCTTTTCTATACGCCATGATATTTCTCCTTTTTGGGGATTCATTCCTGCTCACCATAAGAGCAAAATATCAAAAAATAATGAAAAAGAAAAGGCCGACGATGATTTTCATTCTCTATATCCAAAAGCAAAAGAGCACAGATGAGTTTCACACATTCGCAGGTTAAGCGAAGGGTTGAAAGACCTCGCGGTTCTTTCCATCTGTGCTGTGTTTTCTTGTCATCTGATAACCTGCCTTTATGTGAAACTGAGACAAGTTAAACATATTCCAAGGGATGAGTCAACAAGTTACCGAATCAGATAAGAGCACATTCGTCTAGGAATTCAGCACACTCTTTGTCCCATCCGTTTTCGCGATTCTGTTTACAAAGATGTTGCCAAGTAGCATCCTTGAAGTGAGCGGGCCTGCGCCGAAGGCTGTAGAACTCCAGTCTGCTCTTGAGAGACGCCCAGAAGCTTTCGTGGCCATCCACGCCACCCTTCTGTATGTCAAACCGGCCCTCGTAATCCTTGCCATTCTCCCAGCCCACGAGGAAGTCACACTTGTCGTAGCCACGCTCGGGAGCTGAGATACCCCAGTTGGAAAACTGGTGAATCACCGCACCAAAGATATCCCGAACTTGCACGTATTCGGCACCGACATAGTGATCGCCATTCACCTGCGGCTTGTCGCCGACGTAGTAAACAATGGCTTTACACTCGCGGATCGGGCCTTCGGCCCTGTTCAGGGCCACATACTTGACCGAGCTTTTCATAGTTTCGATCTCCTTCACTACAACATTGCAGGAGGAGCGCGGAAATCCAGAGTTATTGAAGGTATTTGTGAAGGGTTGCGCAGGATGGAATCGAACCATCTTCTGCTGGTTATGAGCCAGCCGCAGGGCCTTCCTGCTACCGCGCACTATAAATCATAACTCATTAGAACCAAAGACGTTAATTGGACACGGGGGGATTCGCACCCCCGTCTCATCAGTTGTCACCGCAGCGTCTACATGCGTAGCCAGTTTAAGTCTGGCAACTAGGGGCGTATTTCTACACCCTCCACCAGACGGAAGTTTTAGGTGATTCCGACACACACCGCCACGCCAGTAGGTAGCCTACACCCAAGTATTAGTCGTACTCTCGGGTACTGCTGGGCTATCTCCCCGATTTCCTAGACTGCCTAAGCAGCCATTTGGTAAGTGTTCGCACTTACTTATTTTGACGGAGTGATTAGCGTGGCCAACCGTCATCCACGGCATGCAGCTACAACTCCAATCCCGATGATCGAATCTAGTCGTGCCCGTATTTTCAAAGAGCAATTTTCACCCGATACCGTTTCAATCCACTCCCTGTTTCGGCAGGGACGACTTTACGCTATTCATTTCCGTCTCAAAGCATTCTGGGCAAAGCCCGTGCGAAATCGAATTGATCGGCCCCGATTTCACATCGTAGGGAACCCGGCACCGCTGGCAGAATGACGGCATCAAGCCAGCCTCCATCTCTATGCGCTTGGTTTCAATCTCCTCTTTCACCCGATACCCAGATCGGTAGCTTCCCTCATCTTGTCCGGCACGGCTTTATCCGCTGCCGCAGGAGCCATCCCGTCTTTCATCTCGCCCTTCATCGGCTTAGGCTCGGATTGCGCTATTTCCATCGCAACCGAACCCGAACGCAAATCGGTAATCCTGCCCGCCACGATGTGCTCGCCCTTTGTCCTGCGGGCCTCGGTATCCGCTTTGTGGGCCAGCACGGCATCCCAGTCCACGAATGTCATAACCCCTGCGTGCCATTTGCCATCGAAAAACACATCCAGCCAGTATCTGTCAGCAGGAACAGGCAGATTGTTCTGTCTCACATTGTGCGCCTTCTTTATGGCCTTTGCACGGGCCTTGCGCTTCTGCATTTTGAGTCTTTGTGCCTTGGTTGCCATTTGTTTCCATTATACGCCGATAGGCAGTTTTTTGAACGCAAACTATGCTGGTTTGGTTGGCGGTGGCTCGGTGTCGCCTATACTGTCCCAGAGAGCTTTGAGAAATTCAGCTATTTTCCTGAGCAGCTTTCTCATGCCCCTACCTTTCGGCCAGCACGGCTTTCGCCACGGATACCAGCTCTTTCGCAACCTTTCTTAACATATCGCCCGTATCCTTGTCAACCAGTTCAACCACATTGTTGGGACACAGGATCGGCACCTGCTTCATCCTGAGAGCTTTCAGTTGCATCACTCTCTTATCTGTCGTGCCGAAGTATTCCTCCAGCTCCCGTTCGTATTTCTCTGGCAGTATGCCCAAGCCGTAGTCTTCAATACGCATGTCTAGCGGCAGACGGCGCATGCCGCATTCCACATTCATAACATAAGGCGATGATGTTTTTTGTCTCATACCGTTGAGCAAAATATCAAAAAATTGTCAAATCAGGACAAGCTTCTCCCGAGCCCGAATCTGCTTCGCAGCCACCCGCAGGTTGTTCGTTCCCGCTACTTGGACCGACCTCCATTTTTTCGGCCCCGCTATCTCGTCCAGTATGTTCGCGATTTCATCCAGCGTCTTGCCCCTTTTCCGCTGGGTTTCCAGAACCGAGCGGATAACTTGGTTGATACCGCGCACCAGTGTTCCCTTCTGGCAGTGCTCTTCGGCTTCCCGTACCGCTTTAATGTAGTAATCGAAGTCTCGTTTCATACGATTATTACTCCACCCTGAAGTACCAAGGATTACGCGCCAGCATACAGGCTATAGCAGCCACGATCAGCGGCAGGTCTTTGGGCGTATACTTCGCCTCTTCACTGAGCAAGCCCGAACCGTGAACAGTGAAAGAGCCCACGCCCACCGGATTCCCATTGATGCCACAGAACCGAACGCACTTGCGCCCGTTCGGAACCGCCAATTCGATGAGTTCCTTTACGGTAGGCTGCGCTCCCGTGCCCTCGGGCTCCCGCGAGCATATCGCAAAGGCCACATGCTTGCCAGCCAGCAAATCTTCGGCAGCATTCACCAGTGCCAGCGGGCCGTGAACATCCGCCGCATACATCCGCAATTCCTCGGGCGTGCCAGACTTCGACTGGATCACATCCTTGTTTTGCAGAACCGAACCGACTAATGTATCTCTCATGTTTCGATCTCCTTCTACCACTACATTGCAACACAAACTGGAAAATCCAGAGATAGTGAAGTTATTCCTTTCTATCATGCAACGGCACGGGATATATCGCAGGGAACCGACTGTCGGAGCAAGAGATATACGCCCCGCCCGCCATACGCATATCGCTGTCGGGATTGCCCTCGGCATCCGCAGGATATGCCGTAAGATACGGTTCCTGTCCACCGAACAGGTGACGCTTCACGATCACCACCGCAGGAGCCTTCTCGTTCGGCTCAAATAACTCGGGGATGTCGGGGAAGTCCGCGCTCGGCAGGAGCGTGACTTCGTCGCAGCGTTCACTGATTCCACCTTTGGAACACCGCGCAAACATCGGGTTCTTGAATATTTCGACTATCATTCCTGATTTTTTCATATTCTCAATCTCCTTCACTACCACATTGCAACAGTGGCCCATAAATCCAGAGTTATTCCTACTTTTTTACTTCAACTTTGCAATTCAGGAAATCCGATGCCCGTATCTGTCCTGCCACCAGCGTCTTCATCCTTGACTGAACCTTGGCTTCCCGCTCCAGTATCTGCTGAAACTCCTGCTCCGTCCACCGCTCGTTCAGGGGATTCCAGTCGCCGTCCTGTAGGCAGATCAGACGCTCCGGTGGCCTGCCAGATGCCCGCAGGAAGGCCAAGAAAGCCTTATCCAGCCACGGTGGCACCCAGCAACCGCTTCTGCATACATGAACGATTGTGGAGCCCTGTAGCCCCAAATCCAAGCTTTTACTCCAAGTGACTTCTTTCACCCTGCTCTTCATATCGTCGGGTAGGATGAGCCCGTCCTTCGGCCACACTGGCTTAACCCACAATGCGCTCCTGCCTTTCTTCTGCAAGAGCCATTCGCGTAGCCAGTTGTGACAGTATATGTTTCGATCTCTCTTATCCACCCCGAGACTATCGCCCTGCCAGCAGTCGTGATGGGCATCGATAATGATAACCCTGTTGATACTCTGATGTATGTTGCAAGCGTAAGCGTGTGAATCGGATACACACATCGGAGCGTACTCGACGCCGCTATGCTTGTGAAGCCACTTCCAGAAGCCCCGTTCGTTGCCATCGGTCTTCAGCTCGTTTGCCAGCCCGACACGGCTTTCCCAGATCATATTCAGAAACAGCAGGGATTCTTGGTGGCCGAAATCCCATGCGGGGTCTTCTTTTACAAAAAAGTCGAAATCAATCGTCACAAGCGTTCTCATACAACTACATTGCAAAAGAGCGTGAGAAATCCAGAGATAATGCAACTATCTTCGGCAGGATGCTGCCCGCTCGATAACGCCATACATCGGATCGCCCGGCCTTGGCGGCCTGACCTTCTGCGGCGGTGGATACATGGCCATGTCATCCTTGGCCAGCTTCAATTCGGGTTCCTCGTAATTCGGGATGACTTTGAACTGGTCAACCTTGTTCCTGAGATACCCGAACGATTGCTGCATCACCGAGTTTTGCCTGAGCACAACAGACTCAGGAACAAAACGATCTCGACTGCGATTGCGGAACAGCGAAACTTCCAGCGGAACCCACACATACACCAGATAAGTTCGGTAGCCTTGGGCTTGCGCCTCTTCTACTTTTCTCTCGGTGTTTTCAGGATTGGTGCCAGTGCCGTCCACCACAACGGACTGGCCCGTGCCGCTGCGGATGATGCTTGCGAATTCGCCATCGGCAACTTCTTTGCTCCAGTCATGCAGAACCTGCGGATTCATCGGATCGTAGTCGGGATGTCTCCGAAGTATATCGTCTGGATCAACCGCCTTGAAGTCGAAGTGCGTCATGTATCTCTTCGTGCGGACAAAACTTTTCCCTGCGCCTGCGACTCCCATGAAGAACACTGCTTGCCACAGGATCGCACCTGCCGTTCTCTTGCCGTCTCGCGGCAACAGATTCCAATCCTGTAACGCACTGATTATTCTTCGGTTTAGGATGTCATCTGCGGCGATTATTGCTGCTATCGTGCCGTAGCGGTTCATAAATACTTCTTCTCGAAACAGGTTTTCAAATCCAAAGAAAACTTCGTGTGATCGTTCTTCTTCAAGTCGATGTCGGTGTAAAGGTTTTCCGCTTCTGGCACTTCCTTCCAGCCCTTGCCGCCGCAAACCTTTCCCTTTAGTTTGCCAGTCGTGAACACCATCCTGTTGGTGCCATTGCTGCCGTGAAGCACGCTATTCTGGTTGAACTTCTTTCCAAGCCCTTCCAAGAACTTTCTGTGGGATTTCAGTTCATCCCTGTCCTTATGATGCACCATGATGGACTTCGCTGTCTTGGCTGTCAATTCCTGCGGATCGTGGAACACCATGAAGCTGGATTCTTTGCCGAAATAGTTGCCGACACACTCCGTATACTTCACGCCAGCCTTTTCCAGTTCACCCCGCAATTCTTCATGCCGTTTGTGGAAAAATTCATCTGTCGGTTCCATCTTCTCTTCCTTGGGATCATTGGAATTCCGTCCGCCAGACATAATCGTGTAGTGTCCTTTGGAAAGAGTCTTCTCTAGTTGGGGCTTCCCTAGAGTGACATGATTCTTATACTCCGGCGGCAGGGCCTTATCGGGCTGTGGCTTGTCTGGCTTCTTGCCGTCCCCCTGCTCAGGCGGAGTGTCGCGGTATTCGTATGTGCCGTCAGGCAGTTTCCTGCGCCATTCCCTGCGGTCGCCCTTTGGCGGCTCCCACTTGCGCTCAACATCGGCACACAATAGGGCCGCAATGCGGGCGGATCGGGCATCGGTAGCAATCTTCTCGGCTATTCTGGCAAACCTTATCGTATCCATACACCAAGGCGCAAAATATCAAAAAATTATGCTTTGGCTTGGCGAAGCTTCTCTTCCAGTTCGTAAGACATGAAAGGAGAAAACACGCGGCAGTTAACACCGCGCTTATCGCAAGCCTGCACCCATTCAGCCATTGTTTGCTTCAAGGGCTTATTCTTCAGAATCTCCACGCCTGTCTCGGTAGTGCCGACCCACACTTCGTAATCAATCACCTTGTATGGCCAGCCAGAAATATCCCTTCCCTCGGACAGTAATCTCTCCCTGATTTCAACCTTCAGGCCATAGGATCGTGCCTTATCGGCGATGTCTTCGGCAGCGGCCCGAGCATACTTGTGCGTGCCGAATCCCTGCGAGCTGTATGAAGTGGAACTCACGGTTTTGAACAGAACCATATCGTTGGATACTGGTATCTCAATATCCAATGCCGCCTTTTTGATTGCCGCTTCGTTGTCGTCGAAATCGGCCCGATATTTCTTGCACCTCCCATCGGCGTCAGCCTGCCACTTCGCTTTAATAGCGTTATGCTCTTCTGCGTTTTCCTTGATGCTCTTGGTGAAATCGAATTTCCGCCTTGGGAACTTCTTCTTCCAAGCCGCTTGTAATTCGGCGTCGTATCCTGCCTCAAGGGCCTTCGTCGCCTTGCTCCGCTCTTGGTTCAAAATATCACGAGCTTCGATCAGTTCTTCAAACTTTGTCACAGAACACCTTCCAATCTGTTTGCCTGCGCCGTCGCATGCCAATCTATCTGATTCAGTTTCGCTCCGATCTTCATACCGTTGATCAGGAGCACGATTTTCTTAACAGTCCCGTCTTCTTTCCACTGGCTGTTGCTGCCATCAATCTTGTGTTTCTTCCAACTGCGCTGCACCTCAACACCCTCTCCAGAATGCTGATTGTCATAGCTGTATCCCAATGAGAATCGAATCAGCGGCTTCTTGCCTGATTCGATCAGCCCGACTATTTCCTTCTTCATGTTGCCGTCGGCTTTTGCCGCGAGCTGATTCCAATGGGCTTCCTTCTCGGGATCAAGCTGCTCAACTTTGATCGGCTCCAGCGGGGTGCCGCGCACCGAGACTTCGGCAATCTTCTTGATGTCCCGCAGGGGGTGATTGACGGAAATCTGAGTGTATGTGTGCAGCCAATCAGTCCACACCCCACCGCCGCCGCCGCCCGATACGTTGAACGCAACCTTGACGCCATTGATTTCGGCGTGGATATACGACAGCCCCTTCTCGGGAAGCAGCTTCACCGCGCTCCGTGGAACGACGAAGTAGTGACTCACGCCTGCCGCCGATGTCCAGAATTTGCTACCGCCGCGCCTGTACCACTTGAACTCGTATACCCGCTTCGCCGTCGCCGCGATATTCGGGTGCTGGAACTTGGCCACGGGCTTTCCTACCTTCGCACCGACCTCGATAACCAGATAGTCGCCCGGCTCGATGTCGATCACATACTTGTCTTCCTTCTCGGTCTTCTCGGCGAGAATGAATTCTGTTCCGCATTCACTCAGCAATTTAGCTTTCACTTCCATGATAGTTTCTCCTTCGCTACTACATTGCAGCAGGGGGCTGAAAATCCAGAGTTATTGAATCAATTTCGCACGGGTAATCACAGTCTGCTTCACTCCGCGATATTCTTCCTGAGCCTTCACGGTGGCCTTTACGCTCACCTTCTTACCGTTCTCGAATCCCGGATTGCCACTGGCGAACCAAGTCAACACATTGCCAGCCGCATCTTCAAATTTCAAAATCGTGCTGAAGCCATACTGGGTTTCCTGCGGAATCGCAGCAACCACAGTCAGGTCGAGGAAGTCCTGCCGCTTGCCAACCTCGCCGACATACTGGGAAACGTTCGGCTTCTGGACGCGGGGGCCGTTTACCATGCTCGCCGCGATACCTGCGGACTTCTCGGAAATCCAGCCACGCTCGGCAAGGAACTTGCACTGCTCGGCATATTCGTCCTTCTTGCCATCTTCCTTCACGGGGACTTCCGCCGCCAGCCATGCTTCAATCAATGCTTCGGCGGCAACCTTGTCGGCATCGGTTACTTCGATCTTCACGGTAGTCCGCCCGCCGACGAAATGAGCCAGAGCGCAGTTCCGAGTGCAATCAACATTCTCCATCTTGTCAAAGGCGTGACGGTCTTCGACCCAGCGTTTCAGATAGCCTTTATCACGCCTGACGACCGCCAGACATACGGCAAGATATTCATCCAACTCTATCGCGTGGTAAGCCCGACGGCCATATCCGCCTTCGGACTGATCGTGCTCATCGCACTCACCTTCGATCAACAGTGCCACGAACTCTATCGCCTTGATGATGGCCTGTCCATCCGCGCCAGTGTACTGCTTCAGGCACTCGACACCGACGATCAGCTTCCGGCCATCCTTGTGCTCGACAACGAAACCACGGCCAAGCGCGTGCTGGCAGGTCTGACACTTCCAGTTGTAGCCTTCGGCAAACTTGTTAATCTCGGGGAGCCTGCTGGTTTCACCGACCGCCTCGGCGTTACCTTCAACACGGACAACCTGTCCGATGACCTTCCACTCGGCGTCGGCAGCGTTCAGGAACTGCTCGGGAATCTCAACTTCAACGTCCCTGACCAGAACCACGTAATCCTTGTCCAGAGCGACTTCGCCATCCTGATCGACGATAATGTGCTTTTTCAGGGTTTCCTTGGGTTCGCCAATCGAAACGACCTTGGCTTCGCCGTATCCCATCTTCTGGGCGTGCTTGCTGAAGCACTCATAAAAGGCGGCGGACGCGGGGTTGAGACGGCGAATAGCCTTCTCCATCTCCTTGACTCGGCTGCTGGGAATCTTGAAGTTCGTTTTCATAGTCTCAATCCCTTCCACTACTACATTGCAGAAGGGCATCGGAAATCCAGAGAAATTGAAGATTTTTCAGCACTTTCTGCCGTATGACGCCCGAACGTACTCGGGGCCGTGCCACAGGCCGACGCCGAAGCCCAGCCGCTTCAGGTCTTCAGGCATCGTCCTCTTGGCATACCTGATGATACCCGCATCCGACTTAAACTCCTTCGGCTGCCAGTTTACATCACGCACGAAATCACATCCCATCATCAGCTTCATAGTTTCACCTTTCCTTCTCGCCTCACGATACGATTCAAGATTTTCCTCTCCCATTTCTTGTAATGAAGCTTGGCCTTGGAAAATCTCGTCGTTTTCATAGTTCCAAATCCCTTATCGCTCGCACGTCAACCTTGCCGAACACTTCCAGTGCCGCCACAAGGTTCTGTAGGTAGTCATAACTGACGGCTTCCTGTCCCGTGATCTCGTAGTTGAAGTATGTGATTTGGCCCTTGTAGCCGTTCTTTTCCTCACGGCTTTCGCCCCCGAATTGTATCTTCAGCCCGAAGTGCGGGAACGTTGACTGGGCCAGAAAGCGAGTAATCATCTTGGCCGCCTTCTGAGCGGCAGGCACGTCGGCCTTGGCAATGTTGTGCCCCTTCTCCAGAAACTCCAGTGCCAGATCGGAGTCAACCGACTCGCAGGTTGCCTCGGCAATACCGAGCGTGTCCAGATCGCCAACGATTTTGATGTCTTTCACGTTACTCACCGTTTCAATCTCCTTCTACTACAACATTGCAACAACAGTGAAAAAATCCAGAGATAATCACGCTTTTTGCTCGACTATGGGCTCTTGCCCCTTGGGAAGCACGCTTTTCTTCATGTAATCATTCCATCTTTCAACCGCAAGGCTCGGCGTCCCGTCTTTCTTCATGGCTCGCAAAACAATGTCCCCGACATTCGGCCTCTTGCCCCACCGATAATTTCGGGAAATCTTGTCGCCCTCGCGGAAAACTTGAAGCACGAACTCTCCGTATTCCACTCTCCATACCTTCGAGTAGCATTCATACCGCCATTTCCGCAGAATCGTGCTCTCGGGATACGGCAACTTGGAAGCCGAAGCCACGAGGTTTTCGCGGTCTTTTTCATTCCGCCATTCGGCTTCAGTCTTGGCTTCTTCGGCACGAGCGGCTGAGAGTTCCGCACCGTATTCATCATTGAGCTTCACGCGAATTTCATCTGCCAGCTCACTGCGACGAAGTTCAACTCGTCGCTCGATATCACATCGAACGAGCCGCTTTTGATTCAGTATTTTTCCGAGTTCTTCAATGTTCATAGTTTCAATCTCCTTACACTGATACATTGCAATAAGAAGGTATAAATCCAGAGAAATTGAAGGTATTTGCAAAAGAATGAGACTGGCCCTACGGACTGCTTGCCGCCATCTGCCGTTGCTGGATCGCCCCCGCCACGGCCCGATACACCGCGTCCAGAATGATTCGGCGGTTCTTCTCGTTCAGGTATTCTTCAATCATGGCCCATGTCCTGCTCATCTTGAGAGCGCGGTCAACAGCCCTGTGAACATCGGTTTCATTTCTCATCGCGTCAACCGCCCGCTGCACCTGATTGACAATCGTGCGCATATACGCCCGCACTTCAGCAGGATGGTTCGCGTAGGATTGCATATTCACTTCCGATATATCGGGCACTTGGCGGAATGTTTTCCCGGCAGACGGCTCATCCATTCGCACATCAGCCAAATGAACCAGCTCGTGTGAAATTAGATCGTCCAACCGTATCTCAACATCCCGTCGAATACCAAGAAACTGTAACGCATTGAAGTTTCCGTTGACGTTGATGAACGCGGCAGGCTTTCTCACTCCGCCGCTCGTCGTGAATCCCGCGCCGCCTGCAATCACGGGCTCGTCGGAGGAGTCAGGCTTCGATACCAGCTTGATAACAACGGACAACCTTTCGCCCTTCACATTCTCCATCTCCACTTCCTTGGCAAGAATCGTCAGGACGCCGAAAGGCTGCTCGGGGTGCTGGCTCTTGGCCGCCCATTCGACAAACTTGAAAAACTCGTCGATGATGTCCTTGACAGTCCGCCTGTCAACGCGGATCGGACTGTAAGCTATTTTCTCGGCTATGGAAGCGATGCGAGCCGTAAACGTGTGAAGTTCGGATTCCTTTACCAGTTCTTCGGGCCAGTGTTTTACTTCGGTGCCGCTTGGATACCACTTAACCACAATCTGTCCAGTTGAAAGGACACTACGGACATAGCCCGTGGCCCGTCCGATGGCTCCGCGCTTTCTGAGAACTACCTTGTCGCCGTATTTGAACATTCTACCCTAGCGGCAAATATCAAAGAATTATGAAGCAAGGTGAACTCTTTGCCGTGTCTGTATACCGTGCTTCTTGCGCTGGTAAGCTATCCCTTCGCCAGTCATTCCGTATCGCTCTCCTATCTTGGCGTCAGAAAGTGCTTCGGCAACATATAACTGCTCTAAAATCTCTTTCGTCAAGCCGTGCTGCTTGTGCGTTTTGTTCTGCGACAAATCGCGCTCGGGCTTTCTGCCGCGAATATCCCATGCCGTATATGCGCCAGCGGAAATGTTTTCAATACACTTCTGAGACCTTAGCGGGCCATCGTAACTTGAAACACTATGCGTTTTGATATGGCGAGACAAATTGGCCGCACGATGTCCGCAAAGTTTGCAGGTGACGAAATCCACCGACTCTACTTTGTCCTTCCACGGATCATATAGGCCACCATCAACGATACTGTCCTGCGGTGGCTGGTTTGGCGACCAAGATCGCAGCCATGCGTCCTTCTTGCGAACTATTGTGCCATCTTGGCATCGGTAGGCGATGCTCGGAACATATGGGCCTCTGGGTGCCGCGCTTGCTCGTAATGCCTCGCCAATAGACGCGGATACCATAGTAGCATCGGGATACTTGGCAAGATACTGCTCTTTTGTCATGCCGTGCGACTTGCGAATGTGCTCTGTTGCCTTGGCGACGCGGGCGTTGCATTCTTGGCAGACGACATAATCCTTGCCTTCAACCATTCCCGGCTTCCAGTAATTGAGCGGGCTCGCCAGCCACTTATCTAGCTGCTTGTGGCTCCTGAATTTCTTCCCTGAGCCATCAGGAACCAGCAGATCGCCCTTTCGGCGGTCAACCTTATTCTTTGTAGCCCTGCTGAAAATAGGGTGTTCATTCATGTCCTTGACGGCTTTGTCAATCCAAGCGTCCACCATCGGACGGATGCTCTCCCAGCGAGTCATCACATCATTTTCCCACAGAACAAGGCATTCGATATTGGCGGATCGGTATGCGGCGACGAGTTCCTTTTCGTGCTCGACTGGATCGACGCCAATGACCTCTTTGGAATGATAGTAATCGCCAAGAAGCTCTATGACATAGCGGGATCGGTGCCTCTCACTGCTCAATTTCCTATGTTCCTTCGATGCAGCCAAGGCCGATTCCAGCACATTGCTCGACAGCACTATAAAGTCGGGATTCAAGTCCTTAATGAGTCTGCCATACTTGTGAACGCCCGTCTTTGTACGGATGAAACGTCCGCCATAGCCAATGTAAACGCACTGCTCGCAGGTATGCTCGTCAAAGAATACCTCAAGCGCGGACGGGCCGCGATGTGCCGAGTCAGTTTGCCGCGTGAATATCTCCTCGTTCTGCATCGGATGATTTGTTCCATACCGACGCTGACTGGTTTCGATCATCGCTGCTTGGACTTCGGGAAGACTGAACACATTGTCCACACCGTATTTCTCTCGCACTGTTTGCTCACGCTTCTTGTTGATTTCAATGAAGGATCGCTTGTCGGTAGTGGACTTGATACACTTGTCTATGATTTTGCTGGCCCGAAGATACAGCCCCCTTCCGTGCTCCATATGAAGTTTCTCATCGTCCCAACCGTGCTCTTTTCTCAGGTGGGTGCTCAGGCTCAGAAAAACTTGATTACACTCGGGACACTTCACATAGTCCTTGTTTAACTCATACTTGTCAGGATTCTTCACGATACATTCCTGCAAGTGCTTTGTCATTCCACCGAAGATAAACCAGTCTCCACATTTGTCGCATTGAACCGAGCCGCGCCGCTCACTGACTGGCTTGAAGCAGCCATTTGCGAGAAGGGACTGTCTTCTTTTCTCCGTAACAGATGGGAGAACCACCTTACAATCAGGATATTTCACTCGGTATTCTTCGAGACTCATTCCGTGAATGTGAATATGGTGAGAAATCATCGGTGTCTTGTATCCACAAACCATGCAACAAAGATGGTCAACACCTTCTTGCTTGTAGCCAACACATCTCTTCAAGTGGTGATACTTCTGTTTGCCGTCTATTACCAGTCCGCCGCAACTAGAGCACAGTGTTGTTTTCATACTATCCCTTTCATTTTTCCTTACAACATACATGAGATAGGGATAACCGTCAACACAAAAAGAAGCCCAAGATTTCTCTTGGGCTTCTAAATGCTCGATATTACTGCGTTTTATACGCTAGTAATACTAAACTCTCAAGATGCTCATGCGCTGAAGTGCATACGGGTTATACGCACCGATTCCGAGCTGTTCAAACATGCTGAAGCCTATCAGCCTGTTTTTCGGATCATCCGCCGACAGCACCGTCAACTCGGTGCGGACAGGAATGCGCCCGAAGAATTCCGCCTCGCCGCACACATACACAATGCCTTCCGGCACGATACGTGTAACGATGAGCTTGGCACCCCACAGCGTCGCCATGAGGCCAGTCTTCAACAGGACTGCCTGTGTCTCGATGTCGAGGGTATCCCTATCCCACTTGCGCAGGTCAGCATAATCCTTGGCGTTCAGGAACACGGTTGCCACCCTGATGTCCGTCCGTTCCACGTTCGCGAAGGCATCGGCCAGCGCGTTGGCAGTCAGGTTGCCCGTCACGGGTATGACAGGGTTCGGGTTCGTCGGATCAGCCGCCAGAGCATCCATAACCGCGAAAACCTTGCGGTCTTCCTCGGCCTGAATCTCGGCCTTGCCCAGATCAACAGAACGCTCGATCAGATCGAAACGCCTCTGCTTGATCTCGGTGAGCTGAATCTCGGGATTGCTGGCGATCTCGAACAGCGGAAACAGAACGCGCTTCGGCTTCGCGACCGCGACGATGTTCTCTCCCTCTTCTCCAACAACATAGGCCGTGATGTTCGGGTCTTTGTCGTAGATCGGGAGTGCGCCATCAGGGAGTGCTTCGACGTAAAACGCCTTGCGCCCGACTGATGTGTAATCACGCCGCCTGCGGAGCGGCTGAATCCAAATCTGTTACAAGCCTATCTACTAGGCACGGACAAGAATTTCTTCTCGTCTCTCGTAGTTGCCCACGAGTTCAGACTGTATCACCACCTGATTTTCGCAGGTGTCCGGCGTATTCTGAAGAATCACTTCCTCAGAAGGTGTGTTATCGCCATACTCTTCCGAGTTTAGGCTTCCACCAGTCGTTGAACCTTCCCGACCGTTTCCAGTCAGGCTTGGATGCTGATTGTCCCACGAAGGACGATACTTGAATGGAATCTTGTGAACAAGATCGGAACACATATAAGGCTCGATGTAGTTCCAAGCCTTATCGTGACTATCCCGAAGAATGTGAACCTTGCCTTCGCCATCGGAACTCCATCTAACCGAAATGGATAATCCAAGCGTATCTTTCATAACGCGACTGGCGGTTTCAGTGTCTCTGAAAAACTGGTCAAAGGTTGTTATATCAAACCCGTAACCAGTACAACTTCCATCATCCATGAACCAGAAGGCAAAACCAACTGGTGTCATCTCCGAAAGAAGTTTGGCTGTGATGTTCTTCTCTCCATCGGGATAGAACTTATTACGAAGCTCGGTAAATTGCGGAAGCGCATACGAACGAGCGTCAACATACGGGAAAAGTTTACCACCTTTCTCGAACGGCCTCTCGCCATAAGATACTTTCGCAACAAACGGCTTCATAAGTTCCGCCTGCCTCAGCAAGTAACCTTCCTGCGCAAGACAGTGGCGAACTCGCCAGTATCCTGAGCCCGATTTTTGAATGGCAATACACGAATCGCCAAACAAACTACCGTGAAGGTATTGCTTCTGCAAGTCTGTCAGCGGCACAAAACGAAGACTATTCCGACGCAAACCGTAACTTGGATCGGTTTCTATCCCGTATATCTTCCGAATTCGGCAGACATCGCGATCAGTCAACCCGACCCTTGTTCCAATTTCGTTATCGGCCAGTCCTTCGACCTCATAAAGAGATGTAAGCTCTTCAACCGACAATATACCAGTCAGCCTTGCAAGCTTCTCTTCACTTATCGTTATGCCGTTGATTGTCATTCTTTATCTACTCTGTCCTGTTAGGGAGTTTCCAGCAGTTTACCGGATTTTACGAGCACTATTCATTTAATGCTCGCAGCCAACCGCTGCCTGCCTGCGGCAGTGCGGATGTGCTGGGATATGATATCCTGCTTAGTTTGGTTATCCATTTGGATTAACCTCCACTCATCCCTTGCGGGTTGTATCGGCCACGAGTTTTTATTTGGCCGGAAGCATCTCTCTGAGATAAGGGGGTTGGTATCAACCAACCCCCTTCGATTTTGCTTCAAAATCGTTTTCTGAACCACCGAACTTCGGTGCATTCAAAATCCACTATATGCGCATATCCAGACCCATCGTGGGACTGGCCGTTACCGGCTTCTTCGTCAGAACGCCGATCACGGTCTTCGGAAGCGACTCGTTCGACGCTTCGTTCGTGAGCAGGCCCTGAGCCGAACAGTACAGCAGATCGCCAACCGTGTATGTGATGTCGCCGTGTCCGACGCCCTTTGTCTCATACACATCGACTTCCAACGACGCCATGCACTTCATGACGGCAATCTTGCCGCTCGCCACTGCGGGGCTGTTTTCAAACGCCGCGCCAGCCGCATCATTGACGAACAGACCAACAGGACGCAGAACGTCCGTGCAGGGGAACACCGTGTAATCGTTCCCTGCGGAAATACCAGCAACGGAGCCGCCGAGCACGCCGCGAGGCGTATTGAGCGACAGGGTTGTGTTTCCGTCCACGTTCGCGCCATAGTTTGCCTTTGTGAAGCAGACATCAGCGAGAACAGGAATACTGTTCAGCATACCGCGAATCAGAATTGTGAGACTCATTTGCTATTTCTCCTCTTACCTTGTTTCGTTTGTTTCCGGCCTATTTGAAAACCTGACTCACATCGGGTGCCGATTCCCAGATCGAGCTGATGTCCACCGATTCGCCAGACGTTGAGGCGACCTTCGGCTGTCCACCAAGTTTCTTAATTCCAGCCTTCTTGGACGACTTGACTTCCTCCTCGTCCTTCTCCTCTTCGACAGCGGTAAACCCGTCGTCAAACAGAGATGCAAGCTGCTTGTCGGCTTCGGGGTCAGGCTCGACTTCTTCGTCAGCCGCGCCCGTCAGCTCGATGTTAAGCTCATTGATACCGGCCTTCTTCTCTTCCTTCTCTTCATCCTTGTCAGCGGCGGCTTTCTTGTCGTCTTCGTCCTTGTCGTCGGTGGCCTTCTTGTCTTCATCCTTCTCTTCGTCCTTGGACTTCTTCTCCTTGGACTCGTCAATCTTCTTCTGGATGAACTCAGGAATTTCCTTCTTGTCTTCCTTCTTGTCTTCGGCCTTCTTCTCGTCCTTCTCGTCAACCTTGTCTTCGGCCTTTTTGTCGTCCTTCTTCACGAGGGCTGCGGAAGCCTCTTTCTTGTCTTCGTCTTCCTTTTTGTCCTCGGCCTTTTTCTCATCCTTGTCTTCGTCCTTGTCAGCCGACTCCACCCACTTCTTCTCATCCTTGTCCCAGACGCGCTTGGCCTTTTTCGAGTCCTTGTCATCCTCTTCCTTGTCTTCGGCATAGAGCTTCTGAGTGTCCGCAAAACGGGAGAGAGTCCTGTCCATTGCGTCGCCGCTCATGGCCATAAGATCGCGAGCCTGAGCCTCGACAACCTCATCGTCAACCTTCTCGCCAAGCAGGAGCACGGCAATACGGACGGCCTTG
>Ga0315273_10000945_pt1 | contig 31796 bp, 27 predicted proteins | sample YL17G02_0_MG_FD_205753 | JGI IMG/M metagenome (GOLD analysis project Ga0315273, IMG submission 205753) | Sediment microbial communities from Yellowstone Lake, YNP, Wyoming, USA - YL17G02_0 | ecosystem: Environmental > Aquatic > Freshwater > Lake > Sediment | place: USA: Wyoming | collected...
CCAACAACAACAAGTTTCTGATGAAATTGAAAATTCTAAAAATAATAATTCTGAAATCTATTGTAGCAAAGAAAACGAAGAAGAAATAAACGATATCGAAGAATTTATTAACGATTTGCACACCAAAAGTAAAGATTTAATTGAAAAAGAATTAGAAAAATCAAAAGAAGAAGTAGAAAAAGAAATCGAAAAAATCATATCTGAAGACGACGTTAATAAAGAAGAAGAAAACAAAAATCTAAAAACGTTTAAATCTCAATTTTCAACTTACACAAAAGATTGTATTAGAATATCTGGAAAAGAAATTGAAAAAACTTCTCAACCAAATCAAATAAAAACAGGAAACAAAAGAATTGAAATAGTAAACAAAAACAAACAATTAATAAATAAAATAAAAGGAATAATAGATTTAAAAGCGGATAAATCGTTGAAAACGAGAGGAAATTCAAGTGGAAGACTTAACAGAGACGTTATAAAAGCTATAGCAAGCAATTACACTTACAAAAATATTTACTCAAGAAACGAAATCACTAGCAACGGAGGAAAAATCCTCTTTATTGTTGATTTATCTTCAAGCATGGAAGAAGATTGTGGAAGAAAAATGAATATGTTACGAGAAGCAATCATTATTTGCGCAGAATCGTTAACAGAAACGGTAGATATTTCTATTGTAGGTTTTTCCGGAACTAATGGACTAAGTTACACGTTTGTTTTTAAAGAATTTGGCGAACCGTTAAACGTTGATATGTTAGACAATATAACCAAACAAACCTGTGGTGGTGGAACACCAACTGCTATCGCAATTGAAAGCGAACTCCGATACGCAAACATCGAAAATTCCGAACAAAAAATACCAGTTATTTTAATAACAGACGGAGAACCAGACGAACAAAAAGACGTAGAGAACGTTATGAAAATTGCGAAAAAACAATTTAAGTTCTTTGGAATTGGAATCGAATTATATAAAATAGAACACTTCAAAAAATGTTTCGGAGAAAACTTTATTTCCATTAACAACTCAGATCAATTAAAAACAGAACTTATACGCATCGCAAAACTAATTATAAGAAATTTTTAATTTTTTTTTTTTTTTTAATTTTTATGAAATCTTTAAAATATGAAAATAATTTTTTTAATTTTATAAAAAGAAAACATTTATAAATAAGTGTTTCTTTTATAGTACTAATACACACCGAATTATTATAATAACACTTCAAATTTAAAAATAAGGAATGATTAAAAAATGACAGATAAAAAACAGCGCTACATCCAACAAAAGACTGAGTTTATTGATATTTTAAACCACGTCAATTTTTGGATGGGTAGAAAGAAAATAATAAATATTCTTATTTCTGGACCACCAGGAATAGGAAAGACGTTCCTCTGCGAAAAAATTGCAGAAGAATTAGGTTGTACTTACGACGATTTTGCGGGACATCCAGGATTAACACGCGAAGATTTGGAAGGAGTTCCTGACATACAAAACGGAAATTCATCGTGGAGAAATGGTCTGATTCCGGAAAGAATTATCGCGGCAAATCGAGATAAAATAGCAATTTGTGGCGGTCATGAATTTAACAGAATAAGACCAGAAATTCAACCAAGTTTAAATTCGCTTCTAGATTATCAAAGCAAATTTTCGTGCACTACAAACGCAAATTTAACGTTTTCTATCAACCAAGGAAGTACTCTTGTTAATATTTTTACTATCAACGAAAATATTCATGGAGTATTTCAACTAGAAAAATCTGTGAAATCTAGATTTCATTTTAAAATAAATCTAAAATATCCATCAATAAACGTCGAAAAGAAAGTACTCGTTATGAAAACAGACGTTTCTGAAAAACACGCAGAAATTCTTTCAAAATTTTGCAGAGAAATGAGAAACGCAGCAAAACAAGACAAACTTTCAGACGAAATATCAACAAGAGAAATTATTGAATTTATTGACACAATGAAAGTTCCAGGAATTTCTCACGAAACTGCATTTGAATACGCAATAAAAAATAAAATTGCAGAAGACGACGAAGAATCCAAATTAATTGACGATTTAGCCAAAAATTTTGGATTATTTCAACAAATATCTGATATAACGTTTGGAACAACAAGTAATCCAACAGAAGAAATAAAAAACCCAGAAATTGTAAATGAAGAAAAATTAACAGTACAAAAATACAGAAGCTACGTTCTTAAAGAACTTCCAAAAGTTATTACTTTCGACGGAAACGATTATCCATTGTACAAAAAAGGAGTAAAAATTCCATTCAACGTTCCAGTCGCAAAAATATACGGAGAGAAAAAATATATTGAAATTCACACGCGTTTTTCAACCGGAGAAAAAAAAGTTATAAAAACAAACTCAAAAATAATAATTGATCCTATTCAATACGAAGCGTTAAAATCTAAATTTAAAATTTAAATTATTTTATTTTTTTTTTTAAAAATTTTTATATTCTTATTTTACTTTTAATAAACCAAACAACAAACAAAACTAAAAAGTGATAGTTATTAATACATATGATTTGTATAAAAGACCGAGACTTTTAATAGATTTAGATTTAAAATATATTGAGGAAATGGTAAAAAACGGAACTTCTTTGTCCAAAATTGCAAAAACGTACAAAGTTTGTTCTTCAACTTTGCGAAGGAGAATTATAGAAACAAAAGGAAATCAATACTACGCAGACCTTATTAAACCAAAAAACGAAAAAGAAAGAAACAAAAAAGAAAAAATAGAAACAAACATGAAATATTTAAGAGAAAAAATTGAACCACTCTCTAAAAAAGAAAAAAAGGAAAAAGCACTTGTTGAACTTAGAATAAATCCAACGAAAGAAATAATACTAAAACAACACGAAAAATATCACAACTTTAATTTAGACGAAGCAATAAAATCAATTGAAATACTTCACAAAAAACTCTACATTGTTAATACAAGTAGAGGAAATAATATAGTAGCCGCAGCTTCAGTTTACGTTCAATCAAAAAACAAAACGTTAGAACCAAAAATCACGCAAAAAATTGTTTCAAAAATGTTTTCAGTTACAATACCACCAGTGCGAAACGTTTTTAAAATTATTAAAAAAACACCAAAAGAAATTTATAATTTAACAAAAGAGGAGAATTTAAATTGCAATCTCAAATAAAGGATATTATAGTTGAAGCGATAAAAAATTACAGTTTATCGCATTTTTATATAGGAACTAGCAACGTCGTCAACGAATACTGGGCAAAACAAAAAGAATCTTTTAATAAATTTAATAATTTATTATCAGAAGACGAAAAAAAAGCGAAAAAAACCATGAGTTTTCAAATTTCCAAACTTCTAAAAGAATTAGAAACAAAAGGAGCCTTGGAAGTTTATAGACAAAATTCAAGAGTTGTTACTTTATACAAAAAAACAGATCAATTTAACGAAATATTAACAAAAATTAAAATCTAAAAAATAATTGTGAAAAACTATTCAGGAAAAATATAATTAATTAAAAATTTGAAACAAAAACAACTATATTTTACTATTCCTGATACAATATTTAATTAATTTTTTATTTTTATATAATACACGTAAAATTAAACAAATAATTATGACAAAACAATTAAAAATATTAAAAGAAAAAGAAAATTTAATTATTAATTTTAACAATTTAATACCTGAAATATCAGAAAAATTAAATTATCTTAAAATTATGTTAAACGAAGAATCAAACATTTGGAATAGAAATTTACAATTTCTTCAATTATTTAACAGTGATATGGAAAAGATTTTGATTCTATTGAAGAAATATATTAAATAATTTAAATTTCATTTTTTTAATAATTTTTTTACGTTTTCAGAAATAACTGGTCCGAAACCTTCTAAATCTTGAATTGAATCTACGTTTTTGCACAAATTCTCTATTGTACCAAATTGTTCTATTAATTTTTTTGATTTATCAGAACCAATAGATCCAGCACAAGAAAGCGCAGTTATTTTTCTGTGAGTCAAATCGCGAAATTTTGGTAATTTAACGTTTTCGTACTCAGTTTGTTTAGATTTACAATTGTTTTTCTCGCACATTTTTTTTATTACGTAAATTACGTCGTTTAGATTTCCAAGGAACATAACCGGTATTTTTCTATAAAAAAGCGACAACATCATACCGTTTATTGCATTTCTATTTTTAGCTGTAGAATAAATTTTCGAAACGTCGTATACAATTATTATTGGAATTAAATTTACTTCTTTCATTTTTCTAAGCTGTCCAAAAATTCTTCCGTCGTAAATCGAAGACAAAAAATCTGTTCCTCTTTTTAATTCCACACCGTACTCGTCGTCTACAATTACGTCGTACACTGAAAGTTGTTTCTTTTGAAATCTAAAATCGTAATCTTTTAATTTCGAAATCAATTCTTTCTCTCTAACGTCGACGACAACTTTTAATTCCATATGTATTTTAAGACTCTAGGAAATAAAAACTTAGCTTTCTTTGCTACGTAATCGCAAACAAAACACCTACAATGTTTATAAAAATGTTAAACACGTTCGTTTATTATTGTAATATAATATAATATTTAATAATAGATAATTATAGATAATTATAGATAATTACGTATAATTAAACAAAATAGTGTTTCGATGATGAACAACCAAGAGCTGGCGATTCGTACTACTCCAGTGACCGAACCGGTCACTAGAAGAAGTATTATTACAATGACTCAACTAGCATACTTATTAAAAATTCCAATAAGAACAATTAAAAGATCATATCAAAAAAATATACAACAAATTAAAGAATACACTTGGTTAGAAACGATCAACAACCGAAAACATCTTTATTTTTTATTAAAAAATATTTTTATAACAAAAAATAAATTTAAATAAAATAATATATTATTATAATATAAATTAAAAAATAAAAGTAATCTAAATGGCATCTCAAAATATTATAACAATTTCGTTTCCAAAAGAACAACACGATGAAATTTTTGAATTATCAAAAAAATTTAGAGTACCTGTAAGTAAATTTATAAGAATATTGATGGATATTGAAGATTTAGATGATAAAGAACTAACGAAAACAATTAGAAACGAGTGGAAAAATTATTTGAAAAATAGAGGAAAAAAAAGTGAGCAGATACACAACTGAATACAACCCGAAACTTATTTACGCGCTGCTAAAGAAAAATACTTCAGTTGATGAAATCTTGCAAAACAGAGAAGCAATAAGTCGCCAGATTTCGAAAAAAATGTTTTCGAATCTCAAGCTTTGCATTGAAACAGGAAGATTCGATTTGAACAAAAAAGGAACTTGGAAAGAGATACAAAGTGAACCAACAAACAAAATCGATACCCAAGATTTGCAGAACGATAGAAGTAATAATGAGATTATAGTAAACAGCCAAGAGCTGGCGATTCGTACTTCTCCTGTATCCGAACCGAATACTAGAAGCAGTATCATCACTCAAGCTCAATTAATTAAATTATTAAAAATTAAAAAAAATGCAATAATTATATGTTTAAAACGAAATAAAAAGAATCTCGAAAGACACACTTGGTTCGAAACGATCAACAACCGAAAACAGCGAGTCTTCGACGAATTCGCGGCGTACTTAATCGCGACAGATTTGAGAATTCCAATAACGAAAGAGCTCAGAAAATTTATTAAAACTGACGCAATACCAAAAATAATAAACAAAGAGTACGTCGAAAAAAAAGAAGTTGAAAAACACCTAACGCAATTAAACAATAAAATAGAAAATCTTGAAATAAAAATTGAAAAAAGATTTGAAAAATTAGAAGACAAAACAATAAAAATCGAAAACACTATTGGAGTTTTAGAAATAAACAATAAACTTTTAAACTTGTCGATCGAATACAATAGATGGGCGAGAAATAATAATTACGCAAAAGGAACTTACGCTTTGTACTGGAATCAGAAAGAAGCTAGATACGCGAAAACAATTTTATTTAAAGCTTTTTTAAATTATCCAGATTATTTTAAACAAAATTTTGTTTCGTTAAACAAAAATGGAAATTTAATTTGCGCAATATCTGGAAAAGAATTAAAATACTATCAAGAATGTATAATGCATCACGTAATATTAGATAAAAATCAGAAACACATCGATTTTGATAATTTATTTATGTATTACACTGGAACACACATTATAGTACCGATTTCTATTGAAATTCACAATAATTATCAAAAAGAAATACAATATATAAATAATTTTATAAAATTAAGGACAAGATTATTCAACAAATGATTTCGAGAATTAAAAAATGGTCTTAAACGAAAGCGAAAAGGAACGCAAAGAAGAAAAGTGGAAAGAAGAAAGAGATCCTAACATTCCAGACATCACAGATTTGCTAGACGAAGACGTTATTTATTTAGCGAAAAAATTTGGCGTCGCTCAAAATCCTGATTCAATGTACGTTCCTTTTAACGGAAAACTCATTGAAATCAACGAAAGAAACGTGCGAATATACCGAAGCAAAAATGGAGGAAAAAAGTTGTTAGATGGACGACTTGAGATACTTCATTACGTAAAAGACGAAAAAAATAACAATTTAAAACTTTTCTGGATTAATTTTGAAAACACAAACTTTTATTCGTACTCTCCTGAAGATTTCATAGCGTCAGTGTCAAACGTTTTATATGGAGGACAAATTACCAGAGACGTAATCAAGGCAATATTTGAACACTACGCGGAGAAAAAAATAGTTCCTGAAAAAAAAGCCGAATACATTCTTGGATTTAACAACGGTTGGAAACTTCCATTAGTTAAAAATCGCGACTACGACATTGTAATGTACACGATGGAACAAAGAAACACGTACAAAAGTGCAACAAAAATGTACAAAAACCATAGAAATCCGTTAATTACAAAATTTATAAAAAAACAATTAAAACTTTTTGTTGAATATACGCAAACGGAAGAAACTGCGCTAGCAATAATTATAGGTTGGTGCGTTGCAGCTCCTTTTAAACTATTTTTTGTAGAAAACTTAAAACTCTTTCCAATATTGAATTTAGAAGGTCCACCAAATACAGGAAAAACGTACATATTAGATTTTTTTGCTGTTAATTTTTATAGACTTCACGAGTATTTAATTTCTTCAGGAACGATGAGAAGTGTCGCAAGATTAGAAGATATATTCACAGGTTCTACTTTTCCAATAATTACAGACGAGTGGAACGACGTCGACGCAAATATAGTAAATCTTGTAAAAGAAACGTGTTCTGGAGTTACAGAATACAAAAGAAAAACTTCAGTTGTTGGAAACATTGTAAAACCAAAAGTTGTTTCTATTGGTTCAACTTCAAACAATTTAGGAGATTACTTTCGCGACATCGCTAGCGTAACAAAGTGCGTTAACTTAAGACTCGATAGAAAAATAAAATACGACGGATTATGGACTCCATTATCAATTTATTTAAAAAAGAAAAAACTATTTTCGTTTATCTACGATTACACGAAAGATTGGAAAAACTCAAACGTAAGTGAATTTGTCGATAAATCTTCAAAAAAATTCAAATACGATAAAATGGTTCAGGATTGGAAAACAAAAAATCCAAACTTTGTTATACCAGATCGCATCGAACCTACAGCAAAATGTATATTATTTGGAATTAATTTGTTTGAACGTGTTTTTGAAATTAAACTTAAACACGATAAAATTCTTGAATATCTAATTTCTGCCAGAATGGAACAATCAGAAGATCTTGTAACGCAGTTTAAAACCTTTTTAGAGGACGCGATCAATTACGATCCTAACAACGTAAATTATAGAGCGAAGACGTATATATCGTGTGCAGTTGAATACGATGCCAAAAAAGACTGGTATGTGTTTTCTCAAAACAATCTAAAAGATTTCAAAAAATACACTTTTACGAAGATAAACGGATTAAAAAATTTAGCGGAAAATATTAGAACCGGAATGAAAAATCCCAGCAACTTAAAACTTGGAAGTAAAAGAATTGGTGATTCTTTGGTAAGAGTAATATTTATAAAGAGACCATTTGTTTCGTTATAATTTAGTATAATTCCCCTAGTATACTCGCATATTCGTTATCCCCAATTCTTTAAATATTAACAAAATTCACTTTTTTTTTCTTATTTTTACCATTTTTACCCTTGCCTAGACATAATCCGTTTCATCCTTATAATTGCAGCTGTGCAATAGGATTAGCCAGGTACAACTCGTGGCCGCAAAACAGTGTGTATATACCTTTGCCCTCACGATCGCAATATTTGATGACTATCCGGGTAGAGTTACCCAGTTGTACTAAGTGCGAGAGCTAGATCTGACATTTATGTCTATACCTCATTATATTACTACTACTACTACTACTACTACTACTACTACTACTTTAGTATTATTATTATTATTATTATTATTATATATATATAGGCCTCATTAGGAGTGAGCCGGCTTCAAGTACAACTCAAAATGAACTTTAGTACAACTCGCAACCCGGGAAAAAAACTTTCTTGAAATCTTGAATATATGAATCCACCCAGAAAGTTAGTACAACTAGAAACAAAAAAATAACACAAATAACACAAATAATGAGGCGGACTTTTAATTTGGGACTCATAATAACAAAAATAACAATTTAAAAAAAGAACTTAAAAATACTGTATCTGTCAATACAATTTGTATCACAAGTATTAGTGTTGCATTTTTCTAATTTTTTGAGATAAAATAAATTATTCAAAAATAAAAAATAAAATAATGAATAAAATTAAAAAATCAAAACGTTCTACCGATGCCTTCGTTTTTGCTCTTAATGAGTACAAGTGCGGTCGAGAAAAAAAACCGTTGCGGTCGAAAAAAAACCGTTGCGGTCGAAAAAAAACCGTTGCGGACGAAAAAAAACCGTTGCGGACGAAAAAAAACCGTTGCGGTCGAAAAAAAAAAATTTATTATTTCTTTCATTTAGATTTCCTAGACGTTCTGGGTGAAGAAAGAAAGTTTAATAAATCGCGTTTTTTATAATATCTTATACTAAAGGAGAAGATTAATTTGATTCAAATGCCAAACGTATTAAAAACAGATCAATCTATTGAAATATTTAATCCGGAAAGGTTAATTATTTCTCTTGGAAAAGAAACAGGCCTTCCTGAATTAATATCGAGAGAAATAACTGTTTCTGTAACGAGAAAAATAATTTCAGCAAATCTAAAAATTGTTACAGGACCACTGATTCGAGAAATGATTTGTGGCGAATTATTAGTTCGAGGATTGGAGAAAGAACGTACTAAATACTCAAGAATTGGTATGCCTTATTTCGATTTTTTTGCGTTAACTAGCAACGGACATTCATTATCAGAAATCAAGGACATAGTTTACACAAAAATGCTTAACGATTACTTAGGCTTGAATAAGATGTTCAAGACATTGTCAGAAGACAAAAGTTTGTAATTACAAATAATAACGTTTAAATATTTGAAAATATATTACTTACACAACAAAAAAGCATTTTAAGTGTATTTTTTATGGCAGACGAACAAAAAAGACCTGAAAAGGATAGCAACGCTATTGAAACGTTTTTTTTAAAATCAAAGGTTAAGGAATACATCAAATCGAAAGGACTTAAAACTGCGCACAACGTTACGCATGGAACTAAACTTGATAAATATATAAAAGATGTCTTAGATAGAGCTATTGAAAGAGTCCAAGAATTTGATATGAAAACTTTAATGGAGAAACATCTTTAAATCAATCAATATAAATACTTTTTTTTTTCTTTTTTTAAATACTATTTTTACGTCCAGCAGGACGCGTATAATGTGTTTTTAGGAAATATTTAAATACACTGTAATGATTTTATAGAACATAATATTAAAATAAGAATGTATAAAATATGGTTAAAAAAATTGGAAACACTGCGGATTTATTAATTAAGATGTTTTTTATCATCTTAGTTGTTGGTATGGGATACTATTATTTGTCGCTAGGACTTAAAGGTGCAATAGATTTCGGAAAAAACGTAAGACTTAATAAAATGTTGTGGTTTTTTGGATCGTTGACGTTAATTTCTTCGAAAGCGTTTTTGCTCGACCTTAAAAGTATTAAATACAAAATTCTTTCGTTCTTTATCGCTTTTTTCACAATGTTTGTTGCGTTCACAATAACTGGTGGAGTTACGTTTGCAGCGACTGACATAAGTATTGGAATGAACGTAAAACTAATATCTCAATCTGCGATTTACATTGCGATTGTTGTGATAATTTGTTTTATAATTGTCAGCTATTGGTTTTCAGACACAACTGGTGATTTTTTGAAATCGTTGATTAAATCTGGCGCTAGTTTAGGAGTTATTGCAGTTGTTGCAATTGTTATCATTCCTGCGTTACCGTTCTAAGACGTTTTTTTTTATTTTTTTATTTTGGTGATTTAAATGAAGAAACCAATACGACCGTGGAAATTATTAATGTTAGGATTTCTTATCGCGTTCGTTGGTTTTTTATTTTTGCCTATTGGGTTTAAGTTTATTGGATTTATTATTCCTTTGTTGATTTTTGCGTACGTTTTTCGTAATCCAAAAAACGAAAGATTAAACATTAACGTTCTCGTTTTGATGCTTTGTATTTATATATTAATTCCAACATCGTTATTTACTTTTGATTCATCAAAGTCTTTTGATTTCGACGCTACAATGATTGGTGTTTACGCAATGGTTGGAATATTTGCTTGTATTATTCTTATTGGTATGCCTATATTTTGTGCAATTTCTTGCGTCTGGGCATTTATCATTGGACGAGGAGACGTTGCGGGAAAGCAATTGTTGAGGCTTGTTATTTTTGTTGGACTTTCAATGATAGTAATTTCAATTCTTGCGGTTTCAAACATCGATTTTCCTTACATTGACACCGTGGGTAATCTTTACGTTTCTTTAATTAACGTTTGTTTTCAAGCGCCGTTCATTTTGTACAACGCGATAAATACAATAATTGGGGCTTACAATTCAATATGTGGGTGGATTGGTAAATTATCTAAAGATATAAATAAATTTTTTGGAATGGACGATAAGGACGCGAAAAAGAACGCATTAAATATGCCGTCTATGGGAAGATTACCTAGTATACCGTCGTATAGTATGCCGCCAATTAACATGACGTTTGATTCAACTGTTGCAGAATTTAGCGCGATGGGATATCCTGGAACGATGCTTGCTGTTCACAATAGTTTACCAATTATTATGGGAATTTTATGTTTGATTACAGCTTTGTTTACAATGAGAAAAGATTGGGAAGCGAAATTAATTGAAACGCTTCAGTTTGAAATCGGAAAAAAACAGAAAAAAGAACGTGTGTATTTAGCGTACATTAACGTGAAAATGTTAATATTTATGTTTGTAATTATACTTTGTGCTTTTTACGCGTTTCTTAGTTATAGTAGAGCGTTTGGTATAGATCCTAAAGAAGATTGGAGAATTATGGGATTTTTATTTTTGTACGTAATTATGATTATGTTTTCAGTTATTGTTTTAAATCTTCAAGGATTTACAAAGTACACAGACGCTTCTCTTAAGAAAACACTTCAGGGTTGTGTTTATGGACTTCTAGTGTTGTATTGTATGACGAGAACGTTCACGCAACAACAAGTGTTTGACGCGTTTTCTGCTGGTGGTGTAGGAACTGAATTTGTTTACATTGTAAATTATTTTATTTTTATTGCTCCTGCTGAGTCAATGTTTTTTCACGTTTTGTGGCCGTCGTTGGTTCACGGACAAATTGAACATTATTACGATAAGAAGGATAATAAAGTTGTTACAGCGACTCTAAGAGAACAATTAGTTTATATTGAATTAGAAAAAAATTATTCTAAACGTTATGCAGAAATTGCGAAACGTGTTGGTACTAAAACAGACTTCGCTGTGGCTCAAGCTGTAATTTCAGAACTAGAACAAGAGTATGAATCGTTAGTAGAAGAAGCTGGAATTGCAACATCTGGAATCGAATATTCAGGAGACGCGAGAGTGTTTGGAAGGAGAAATTCGATAATTGTGTATTTTATTTTTGCAGTTTTCCTAGGTAATTTTGCGTTTTCTTGCGCTCATTGGATTCTTCCATACGTAACGTATAATTTAAGTTTTATCGATTTTTGGATGTGTGGTTTAGGAATGATTTATTTTGCTGGCGGTTGTTGGTTTACGTACGTCGCAAAAAAGTGGGGTTGGTTTTCTTGCGTTTTTGTTCACGCGACGTTTAACACGTTGACTGCCTGGGCTGTAATAATAATGACAACGTAATGAGACTATAAATATGAAAAGTAAAAATCTAAGAAAAAAATTGTTTGTAGGAATTACAATCGTTTTGATGTGTTGCTCAGTTCTTAAATAAGAGGTGTTAAGTTGGAAAATAAAAGATTAGAGAAAAATCAACATAATAAAAATTGGTTGTATTATCAATACATAACTCAAAAGAAGTCTTCAATATTAATAGCTAGAGAATGTAATGTTTTAAAATGGAGATTATTATGAACAACAAAAACCTAAAAAGAAAACTTATTATTATAATTGGAACTTAAAAAATAAATGGTGATAAAATGTCTGATGCTGTTATGATAAATATGGAAAAAATATATCAAAATAGAGATTGGCTTTACGAACAATATATCAATTTAAGAAAATCTACAATTAAAATTGGAAAAGAATGTAATACATCAAATACAGTTATAGGAAAATGGTTAAGGAAACTTAATATTCCAATTAGAACAATAAGTGAGGCAAATAAAGGACATGTAACTTGGAACAAAGATAAAGAGTTAAGTGATGAACATAAAAAAAAATTAAGTGAATCACACAAAGGAAAATTTGCTGGTGAAAATCATCCAATGTTTGGTAAACATCATTCTGATGAATCAAGGAAATTGAATTCAGAACATCATAAAGGGCAGATACCTTGGAATAAAGGAAAAATAGGAGTTTATTCATCTGAAACATTAGAGAAAATGAGTAACTCTTTAAAAGGTAGAATATCACCAATGAAAGGTAAACATCATACAGAAGAGGCAAAACAGAAAAATCGTGAAAAACATTTAGGTGAAAATAATTATTGGTATGGAAGGAAATTATCAGATGCAACAAAAAAGAAGTTGAGTGAAAGTCATAAAGGAAAAAGAGCTTTTAATTACGGAAAACATTTATCAGAAGAAACAAAAAAGAAGATCGGTGAAGGAAATAAAGGTAAGATAATTTCAGAAGAAACAAAAAAGAAAATAAGTGAAGGAAATAAAGGTAAGAAAGCTTCTGAAATAACTAAAAGAAAATTAAGTGAAGCTCATAATGGTAAAAAACAATCAGACGAATCCAAGAAAAAGATTAGTGCCTTTCGTAAAGGAAAAAAACTCTCAAAAGAAACAAAAGCAAAATTAAGTGGTTCTAATAATTATAGATGGAATCCAAATAGGACAGAAAGATATGCACCTTATGGTGAAAATTTCTTTGATGAAAAATTAAGACAAGAAAAATGGAACTTGCAAAAAGGTAGAGATTTATTAATGGGTGGGAAATTGGAATGGGGATTTAGATCTCATTTTCATCATATAGATTATTTAAAATATCATGATGAACAAGATAATTTTTGTTGGCTAAACAATATATCTCATAGTAAGATTACAGGTTATCAGAGTAATCCAATTAAACGAGAATATTATAAACAAATATTACAGAAAAATTTACAATTAATTAAAGCCAATAAAATTCCCAAAAATTGGAACAAAAAAAATCAAGATTTGTTTAAACAAGAAATGCAAATTCAATTAAAATTAATATTAAAATAAATATGAAAAATAAAACATTAAAGAAAAAATTGATCATTGGTTTGTTCTTGATTGTATTTGTACTCTCAAGTTTGTTATTTCTTAGTAACAATGTTTTTGGTGTGCAAGACGACGAAAATATTGAAGTCACGATTTCGGGAGAGTTAAACACAGATTCAAGCGAGTTATATAGTTCCCTGATGCCTACAGGGACTTACAGTTTCTTTGAACAACCTGAGCTTGATTTAGGTTTAAGTGATCACGATTCTACGAGAATTGATGTTTCAGAATTACAACAATCAGCAAGTAATACTACATCTAACAGTTTTGGAAATACAACAATTCCAACTAATTTACAATATAATCATACAACAAAGCAGATTCCACAGTATACTATAAGTGCTCCTAAAGACACTATAATTTCTACTAACATAAATTTCAATTCTACAAAATTTGCTTCTGATTATCCTTATTATCTAAATCCTAATGGTGATATTACAACAGAATGGCATACATTTGGTTCTCCACATTATACACAGATAAACGATTATCCTTCCACAAGTCCAACTAATATAATATTTGCGGATGATACTGATGATGGACAAATTGAAATATTTGATTTTACATCAGCAACAATTTATGAAAATACAACTAAAATAATTTTGAGTTTACATCTTGATTTATATTCTGATATAGGTTTATCTACTGATCTAAAGGCAAATCTTTACGATGGCTTAACATGGTTAGGTGAGAAAACATTTTCTTATGATACTCACATTGATGTGGGTTTTAAAACAACTGAATGGATTGGATTGCAATTTAATCAAACAAAGCTAAATGCTCTGCGAATTAAACTTACAGCACCTTCGTCAATCCCCCTAGGTGGTTATTTAATCATACATTGTTTACAAATTAACATTTCTGGTTCTGGTGTCTATAATCCATGTACAATTCCATTTTGCAGTCTTCAAGTAAACAATTTTAAATATCAAATTTTAGGAATAAATTACACACAAACTTTTAATATGTCATATAATCCTTCGTACGGTAATTATGTTCCTTACAACGAAACAAATATTTTTATTTCTTATTATTTTTCAAGTTCTATTTTAACAAGCTATATTCCTCACACATCAGATCTATTAATTTTATCTCAAAATCTGTCTTTAACTTTTCTTTTCTGGATTTTGGGAACATTTCAGTTTTCTGCAAATGTTTCGTACTCTGTAAACGAATGGAAAGTGCCTTCTGAAGTGGATCTTTCCATCAATGGAAACGATGTCATCGACGACAGTTATAATAGTGGTTTTGTGTTGCTTTCTATATATCCTTCATCGCTCGTAATCACATCATCGAGTTCTAATATGTTTTTTAAATTAAATATTACGGTGGATTTTTCGTTTTCTTTTTCGTTACAAATTATTTCAAAAACCTATTTAAAACAAGATTTTGAACTTGAAAGTAATCACGAAATCGAATTAACGGAGATTTTATTTGATAATAATTTACAGATTAAAAAGGTATATTTAAACAACGTTTTAAAGAGTCATACTGGAAATCATTGTTATTTAACTCCTAATATATTAATGCAAACTGGGAATACCTTCTATTTAGAGATTATTCTTGACGAAGAGATTTATTTACCATTGCAATACATAATGAACACGTTAGGTTCAGGGACTGCCAATATTTATTTATCGGGAATTAGCAACGCCATTACATTTAACAATATCAACGGTAATAGCTTGTATAGTATTCCTATGCCACAGAATTGTAAACCATATTACGCAAATATGTCGTTTAGTGATATTCAATACACTCCTGATTATATTCCAAACTATTCAAACGATCTGTCTGGATACGGATACACTTCTCCAACTGGGGGCGACGAGTCAGTGCAGTTTAACGGAAGATCGTATTATCAATTAGAACAGAACGGTACTAAAATAGGAGAATCTCCAAATTCTGGGTACGAAAATATTTATTCAGAGTATTTTAACGCTTTAAACGGGTACATGACTCACACTTACGGAGGCTTGGACGGTCAGAATAGTACTTACACTTCAAACGCTTATTTATACATGCAAAATCTATTTCCAAGCAATTTTACCTACGAAACTTGGCTTAATTTCGTTCTTTCTTACAATTCAAGTTATACTACAAGTTCGTTTGCTAATCAATTGTTGTCGTCAAGATTACTACAGAAACAACAAACTAATGTTCCTCCTACGTCGTGGAGTTTCTTAAATGGAACTAAAATTTCTGATGGTGATTTGTACACGATTAACAATCAATATTCAACGCTAAAAGCACAAACAACGGGAGCTTCGTCTGTGTTCTCAGCTACTTTAACTCCAGACGGAGATACTACAACAGAATGGCATTACGCTCCCGAATCTGGGACTCATTTCTCAAAAGTGAACGATCATCCTGATTACGATTTTTTTCAAGATTATATAATTGCTGATCCTACTGACGACGCTCAAACTGAACAGTTCACACTAGGAACATCAATAATATCGTCAAATGTGACTTCTCTTGTTTTTCAATTTATTTATTGCCGAATGTCTGACGTTGTTAGTAACGATTTTAAAGTAGATTTTTACGATGGTGTAAAATGGTTAGGACAAAAAACAATTTCAACAATAAGTGGACCTTTTGCACTCTATACTGGTTCTGAAACATGGACAGGTTTACGAATAGATCAAACAAGATTAAATAATTTACAAGTTAAATTAACTGCACCAGCTACAATCAATTCTGGTATGTATATAGGTTTTTATATAAATAGTTTTCAAGTGATTGGTTCTGGTGGTACTACGACATATCAATCGTGTCTCAATACCAGCAATACAATACAATTTTCGAAACAGAACAACGAAACCATAGATTACGTAAAACTATATTATTCGCACAAAACGAACGAATCAGCAACCGTTAATTTTTACGCTTATAATTTCATAACATCAAGTTGGACGCTAATAAATTCGTCGGATAATTCTGTTGTTTTTGCCAACAATTATTACTCGTTAAGTTCGAGTTATTACAATTCAACATATCACGTTAAAATCAGATATCTGTGTAACGCAATGTCAGATGGATTTTTGCTGTATATTGACCGATTGAGTATAGAAGTTAATAGAACTAAAACATCAGGTTTTATTTATTCGTCAATTTCAAAGAGCTTTATCAATCAAATTTTGAATCGGTACGACGTAGGATTTGATTCTTTCCAGAAACTGTACGGTATTATCCTCAAATTTCAGTATAAATACAGCAATTATTCGAAATATAGCGAATTTGCGAAGTTTACTTACAACGGATTTGTTTACGCTTTAACGAAGGACGAGGCTTGGCACAGCGTAGTTCTTAATTTTGAGTTTAATTCCACTTCTAACAATTATTTTGCTATTTTGTTTAATATAACGAATGGACTGTTGGAACTAAAGAACTTTAACTACACGATGGTGTTTAAATGTTTACTTTATACCAATTATTACGGCGATCCTGAAAGTTTTGATAACGAAGACGTGAGCGACGCTGAGGTGTATTACAACTCGCCCGATAACTTTAACGACGAGCCTGTGGGCGAATCGGGAACGGATATTGCGTGGGTGGATTTATGTGTAAGAGGAGGAGTTGAAGTTGCTTCTGTTGCCACTATTATAGCAGAATTAGATAATCATAAGAATGTGCTGAAGCTAACAGACGATGGCGGAGCAGATAGATTTGTGGTAAGACATTATTTTCCTACACCACAAACAGCAATGACTTACGAATGGTGGTGGGGTTCAGACGACGTTTCAAAAGGGTCGTATTTCTTTTTTGAAGGACCTGGTTCAAATTCGGTTTGTTTGATAATAGGGAATTCTAAATATTATTATTTGATCAACGGTTTTGTAGACGTTCAAGAGATTGTGGGTGCTGTTCCAACTAATGATATATTAAGTCATTTCAAGTGTGTGATAGATTGTACAACAGATAAGTTCGATCTTTATATAAATGGCGTTTTAAGGGTTAATCAAGGAGATTTCAACACTGTTGGAACGTCTATTAGTCAGATTACCTGCTCCTCCGCGTCAGTTGCCGCCTATTCTCAGTACATTTCCGCTCCTTCCGATGTGGCAGATCCTTACTACGAGCAAGGAGACAATTATTACGGTGGAAACTCAGTATGGGATATTGACTGGGTGGACTCTCACTCTTCTACGGACAGTGGACAAGCGTTTACAATCGTAGACGAAGAAGATGAGCACAAGAACTGCGCTAAACTAACTTCTGCGGGAGCCAACGGAAAATACGCCGTATGGGCACATTATTTTGATCCTCCGTTAGTAAGCGATATACACGAAGTTTGGTTTAAATACGAAGATTTAGGACAAGGTTCTATTCAATTTAGGTATTATAACCAAATTGGAGAATATCCAATAATATTTTATGTTGATGGTACCACTAATTTATTGAATTGTTATTGGAACGGATATATTATCACTACAACTGCCATTACTCCTGATGTATGGCATCGTTTTAAAGTCTCTTTTTCGTGTTTAACTGACAAATATTCGTTATGGTTAGACGATGTTTTAATAATAGACGATAAAGACTGCGTTAAAACTTCAACAAGCATTCCAGGGCTCGAAATCGTTTTATATGGTGGAGGAGGAGTAAATTCTATTGAGTGTTATATTGACGATTGGGATTCGCTTTCGGAGGTTGAAGGCGATAATTGTATATATCAATATTTCAGGTACGTTCCATCGTTCTCGTTAGATTATTTACAAATGATTAGAGGTAATTTTATTCTTAATTTCACGTATTCGTTTACTGCAAGTTCAGACATAGAACATTATAGATTTTACAATTCAATTGATTATTCGTTGTTATATTTCAGAATATACGTAAAAGCAGACGGTGTTTGGCTAACACCATTAATTTACAAGTACAACACAACTCAAACTAACGTTGATTTTACTCTAAATATAACGTTATATTTAAACGGATTAGGATATTTCGAATTTAACGATTTCTACCTTGAATTCTATATAGCGGGAAATCCTTCTAATTTAACGTTAGATAATTTAATATTGTACGATTTTGATAACGATTTTTATTTAGTACAAGAACTATGGATTGACGACGTTATAGCTAACAAATGGCAAGACATTACAATTTATTTTAAAGCTTCAGACGAATATATAGATACAGTAGAAATTAGAGATTTGTATTTGTCAACAATTACGCTAATTACTACGATTGCTTTAACAAATAATACTTTACAATCGTTTACGTTCCAAAACGAAGAAGTAGGATTTCACGTCTGGAATTTCACGTTTTTAGACAGTCAAAATAATTGGGAATTATGGACGTTAAACTTTACTATTGCAAATGGAATCTCTGTTTTAATGTCTTACAAAAATCCAACTATTGTTTTTGATACTAATACAATTAGAGTAAATATATTTTCAGATGTAGCAATAACTAAGATCTGGAGCGATAATTCAACAAACTATAAATTAGAATATAACAACATAAGTTATCCTCTTTATTCTTATAATTTCAGTTTTACTGTATATTACGAAGTTTACACTATTTACGATATTTCAGTTAAGGTAATGTCTGAATGGGGCGATCTTTATTGGATTAACGTTACAAACTTGTATTTCATACAACAAATTACGATTTTGGAATTTCAGAATTTTTATAGTAGATATTATCAAGACGAATCGTTTAGAACGCTAATTATGTTAAGAAACATGTACAATCAACCAATTATAAACCAACAAATATATTACGATATAGTAGATCCGTTAGGTGTTAATATTTATAACGGAGCTTCGCTAACAAATGCATCTGGAGTAATAGTTTTACAACTCGATTTTGATATTACGTACGAAATAGGTTTTTACCATTTAAACGCCTCTTACGCAGGAACTACAGATTATACGGGAGTTTGGAAACTACAATCGTTCGATCTGTTTCCAACACAACGAAGTTCTAACAGCGCAGGAATCAATCTAAAGGTTAATGGTAATAGTGTAATAGGAAACACAATACAAATTTTTAACACTAACAATTTAACAATTACGAACTATAACACTAGTATTTTTGACGTTTCAATCGTGTTTAAATTAAATTATACGGAAGCGATTTCTTACTCTGAAAGTATGCCTTATTCGTTTACGTTTTACGCAATTTCTTACATTACTCAATTAACTTTAGATTGTGCTAATCTAACGTCTTTTCCTGCAAACTTTACTGATTATTATTTTAATGGATTACGAACTACAAATTATCAAATTGTAGGATCGTATTTTGTAATTAACGATCTAATTGGAGATGTGTTTCGAAATACTAATTCCTTCAATTTAGGATTTTATTATTTAGATAGTTCAAGTATTCAACGAACGCAAATAACAAATAATCCACGAACTGATTCCGATTCAGTTGTATTTGAGGAAACTTTAATGGCAAATAGATCGTTTAGTTATTGGTATTTTATTAATTCGTATTCCGTTAATTCGCTTAGTTTACTGCACGAAAGAACTGCAACAACGATTAATTACGCTGATTTCGAGATCGTAGGCTCTAAATATTATTTAGAAGAATCGAGTTTAACGAGCGATTTATTTACTGCAACTGTTGATTACAAACCAGGATACGATATTTCTTATACAGTAACGTTTGATAATGGAACAAATTGTTTTGTAGAAGTTACTTTTAAATCAAGTTTAGATATATCTAACGTTACGTTGTTGTTAGATTTATCAACAGAAAATCTTTACGCAGAAAATTGGATGTATGGTGGTTTACAATCATCGATTTCATATATTTTAGAAGTTCCTCATCTTAACTTTACAACGTCTTATCAAATAATTACGTTAACTGGTGTTTCTGGTGTTCCTTATTGTACAATTTCTAATACAGTAAACGAAGATAGTTTTGAATTGTCTGACGAAGAACATTCTCCTAGCGAATATTTTCTCGCGTATTTATCTTTCTCTAAATATTCAAAATCTTTTATTATTTATGATATACAAGATTCTTGGGACTTAGATGGTGTTCATTATTTCTCCAATTTTTACGATATAGACGATACAGGATTATTTGAATGTAGTGGATTTGGTTCTGGTATAAGTACGTCGTACTTGCATTTTAAAACGAATCCTATTACTTCGTGGGAAAGAGAAGAAGGATATGGATACGTAAGATATAAAGTAAAGACAGATTTTAATTTGGAAGAAATTGATTTTGTGTTTTACATAGAAGACGAAAAAAGATACGATAAGAACGATATGAAAAAAAATGGAATAACAGTTGAAAATTGCGAGTACGATAGCTTGTTGACGTTAATTACAATTGAAGGAAAAGACTATTATCAGTTTTTAGATTTTAACGCAGAAGAAGGAGAATTTGAAATTTTAATTGAATACGAATATCAAGATTTAGGAGATTACGCGTTTTATTTACTTTTGATAGGCGTTGTGTTCCTTGGATTTGTTGGTCTTTATTTGTCTTCAAGAGGAAAGAAAGTGAAATTTCTAGAAATGTTGAAATTTTGGAAAATAAAAAGTGAAAAAAACAAAGACGACGATTACGTTAAGAAAGTAAAGAAAGAAGTAAGTAAAAATAACAAAAATAACAAAGAAATAACAAAAATAATAAAGAAATAACAAAAATAATATTTGTAGTAAAAATAAGATTAAATAGAAAGGATTTTTATTAACATATAACGCGTTAAGGTGTTTTATTTGGAAAAAGAAGTGTTGAGTTTTTTTACAGTGTTGAAGATTATGTACGCACCATTTGACGTAATATTTTCTTTTATGTTTTTTTATTGCACGACGTTTTTGAGAGTGCTAACTATTTCAGTTGTTTTCGTTATTTCGCTCGGTAAGTTTCTTTCGATTACAAATACTCACCTTTCTCAATTTTTCAAATATGTTCTTTACATATGGTACGCTGGTTATTCTTTATATTCTTTGGGAATAATTGATAACTTAAAAGAAATGAGCGTTTTAGATTGGTCGACTTTTACGTTTAGTATTGTTGCTCCAATTTGTATGGTAATTCTTGCGAGACAATTGTCTTCTGCGAAAGTAAAAGGAAGGCAGATATTTGTTTATCCTGTTATTGTTGTTGTTTACGTTATTATATCTTTTTTTTGGTGGTGGTACGTTCCTGATTCAGGAAATTTTACGTTTTTGTTTGTTGTAATTTTTATAGTTGCGTTTTTTATTTTTGTTTACGATTATTTAAAAGGATAAGATGATAAAAATGGACGAAAGCGATATTAGAACTTTAAAAAATTTGGAAAAAGTTTTGAGCGTTGTTGGATGGTTAATACTAACTGCAATAGTTCAGGTGTACATTGCTCCGTACACTGAAATTAAATCTGGTGAACTTGTAATAATTGAAAATTGGGGTTGGGGATTGATTGGATTTTCTTGTTTTGCAGTTTTGTACGCGATACCTTCGAAGAAAGCATTGTTTCGATTTAAAAAATTTTGGTTTTTTATGGTAGCGTTTGCGACGTGTTGGATTTTTGTTGATTGGGAAGATTTTGTTATTGCAATTGGTGTATTTAAATAAAGGTGATAAAAATTAAAAAAAAATACATGATTTATTTTTTGATTAGTTTGTTTTTTTTGATGTTCTTTGTTGCGTTTTCTAATACTTCGGAAAGAGAATACGTTAGCGAAAATCAGAAGTCTGAAGGTACAATTTTAGTTTCTGGAGTTGGAAGTCCATCTATTGATAATAAAAAAGAGGATTCGTACGGTAAAATTGTTTGGTTAAAAATTTGTAATATAAGTTATGCAAACGATGGAAGTTGGCATTATTTTTTTGTGGAATCAAAATATAATTTTTCTAACAGATGGATTAAATTAAGCAGCGAAGTTTATTCTTTTAATATTACAGAAAATTATATAAAACACGATTTTATTGAATCAAGGTTTGCGAATTACACAGCAGAAATTAAGTTTTCTAGGGAATTGTATGGAAATATGGTAAGATTTCAGGACTCTTATTTAGACGTTTTTACGTCGTTAATTCCTTCTTCTCCAGGAAGTTCGTCAGTTGTTTATGTTTCATCAGGAGATGGAGATGACGAAAAAGAAAAGAATGCTGGTGCTGTTACGGCTACGGATTGGATTGTAAGTTTAGGGAAACGAATGACGTTTGGCGCTGGTATTTTAATTGGCGTATTAATTACGTTGTTTGTTTCTGGTTCTATTACGTTAATTTGGAGATACACTTCTGCTCCAATATGTTTCTTTAAAACTGAAAATTCGTTCAAAGCAAAAAAATACGGTAGGTTTGTTGGAGAAGAAGAATGTAAAGAACTTCCTGGTCATTGGATTTTAAAATTTAAAAGCAAGATTCGTGGTGTTAAATTATTGTATTCGTTACATTCTTTCTCTAACGTGCGTACTTCTTCTTGGAGAAAGGTGTACGGTTTAGAAGACGAGTATCCATTTTATACTGTTATAAATAAGAAATTGCAAGAGTACGAGTATTTTAAAGAACGAGTGATCAAAAAGAATTGGAAGTATTATTTGTTTAGAATTGTTTGTTTTATAAATTTTAACAACAAGATTACAAAAGAGTTTTACAATTCTTTAGATCGGGTTTCTGAAGAAACTATCGTAAAAGAAATTCCGTTTTTGTATTTTGATATAATGATTGACGAAATAACTCACGTTTGTGATGTTGAATTCGATAGAACTAACGTTGATCAAAAATTAGGAGTTGTTGAAAGACACGAAACAAAAACTGAGGTTCCGTTGTATTATGTTGACGATTTGAAGCGCGATAAATCAATTAATCAAGATTCAATAAAAGTTATTCGAGAATATACGTTAGTTAGAGAACATAAATCGTTAATGGAAGCAATTATGAACTCAAAAAGTAAAATGGAGATTCGTTCAGTCATGGAAGCGAAAATTCGAAGACAATACACTGAAATTAAATTGTTGAACGAAGAAATTACTAGAGTTCGCGAAGAATTAAGATTCACTGAAATAAAACACATCAAGGAAGTTCAAGACGCTTTGATTCAAGCAAAAGCTGACATGAGTTCAGTGAAAGATATAACTCAATACACTTCTGATTTGTTATCGGAAATAGATGGTGGTGCTGGTATTACTGACGCTATAAATAACGCTGTAAACGTTCATTTGAAAAACAAAGAATATAAATCGTCCGGCGAATTATTAGCGAAGATTAACGAGTTAAACGGAATTTTATCATTGAAAGAACAAACAATTAAAGATTTAAGAGACACACTAGAAAGGAATAATGGTGGAAGAAGAGATTTATTTAAAAAAATCCCATTATCAAGTAATTTAGATCACGATTAATAGGTGGTGTTTTTGGTAAGTTTAGAAAAAGAAGACATTATAATTTCTAGTCCTGATGATATATGGGAAAGAGTTTCAAAGATGAAAAAAGAAGACGAAAAAGTGTCTTTTTTAATGTGGGTAATTGAGTGTTTTTTCGATATCAATCAAAACATATACGTAAACAAGTACACTTCAATGGATTGGAATTCAATTATTTCAGAATTTTACGTAGATAAAGATCCTATGAGAAGATTTAAGCTTATTCACGAACTTATATCTGGAAAATATCTTTGCAAAGATGCGTCTTGTCCTGTTCACCCTTTATTGATAAACGCAGGGAAACATTTGAATTCAATGAACGTTTACGATATTAACGAAGCAAAAAAGTTGTACGGAGAGAAGTCGCAAGATTTTATATCTTTTTCGAAGAAGTTTAACGAAATAAATTCTGAATTAGTAAAAGTTTTTTGCGACACTAAAATTATGTTTGACACTCAAAACACTCAACGATTTCAACTTGAGCGGGCTCACCAACGTTCGCTTCAAAAAATTATGATAATGGGAAAAGCGAACGTGCACTATTCTGCGAAAGTTGGTGACGACGTCGATCAAAATATTCAAACAGACGAAAAAATGTTAATGCCTCACGATAAGGAAATAACAGATGGAGATATGTTATTTAAAGAAGACCGAGAAAAACAGATTAAAAGTTTAATAGATTTAAAAGATTTAAAAAATAAAAAGAAGAAGGCGATTGAAAATAAAAACTAAAGGAATTCTTCAGATAATTTCTATCGTTTTTCCATTTACTGTTTTGTTTGGAATATTTTTTATGTCTTTGTTTTATTTACTGTACATCGTTTTTGTAATTGTTGATTTTTTTTATTTTATTTGTTTTGTATTTTTAGTTGTTTTCGGATATTTATATTTAATTGTTAAAATTATTTCAAATAAATATTTTAAATTTTTAAGTTCTATTTTTTTCTTTTTAGTTTCAATTGGGGTTATCTTTTTTGTTTTAATATTGCAAAATCTTTCTGCGATAGATTACGTTGTTTTGATTTTTGTAGGTTCAATAGTGGTTTTTTCTTTTTTGTCTGTTGTGTTAAATAATAAAATTATATTCTTTATTTCTATTGCTGTTTTATTTATTTCTTTTTTATTATTTGTAACATTTTTTTACTCTAAAATGTTTTTTTGGACTATTGTTTTAATGTTTTGTTTATTAGCGGCTTCTTCGTTTAGTTTGAAATCTGTTTTTGTAAAAAATGAGGAATTTTCGATTAAAATAAACGTTGGAAAAGTTAAAATGGTAATTTTTTTGTTTTTAGTTGTTTCTGCCGGATATTTAATGTTTCCTGTTAGGTACGTAGAAATTAAGGCAACAAATCGTCCTCAATTTATTTTTTGGTCAGATGCTGTATCTACGCCTACGGACGAAGAAAAGCTATCTGAAATTTCTGAAAGCAACGTTGGATTTTGTGTTGTGTTGAGACCACATTACGTTGACGACGGTGGTTTATCTGAAAAAAAACATATAGAGTATTTATTAAATCATTCAATTGACGTTTACGTGTGTATTGGTGGTGAATCTGGAAGTTTTTATCTTTCAACAGATAACGGCGAATATTTTTTTGAGTATTACAAATATATAAAAAATTGGATGATATTAAATAATCTTTTTCAATCAGATTATTTTAGAGGATTTGTTTTTGACGCAGAAACTCCTGGAGATTTGATTGGAGACGTTGAAGATAAAGGAACCGTTGAAAAAGTTCAATATTTTATTGATCATAGTCCGTCAGATAGAGATATGGAGAGAATTGAGAAAGAAATAAATAAAATTTCTGACGATTGTAAGACGTATTCAAAAAAACTTGGTATTATAAAATTACCAACGTTTTTTGATAATTCAGATGGAGATTACGATTATTCCAGATTGTCAAGAAACGTTTACGAAATTGACGTTCCGTGGGATTTTTCAGTTGCTATGATATATAGAACTTTACATAATCCTAACATTTACGATTATTTGTTGAACGATATGAGCGAATACGATTACACAACAGATTACGAACCTAGTTATTTTTCAAAATCAGATTTGGAAAAGAACGTGATGCCAATTACTACTTTTTATCAAAAAGTTTCTTACGAAATTTCTACGTCTGAAGTTAACGTAGACGAAGGGAATAGATACGTTTTTGTTGGAAATTTTAATAAAAAATTTAAAGACACTTCTTACATTGTGGAAAAAGAATACATTAAAGACGTTGATATTTGTAGAAGTTTTGGTGTTAGTAAGATATGGTTGTACGAGTGGAGTTCTTTTGATAGAACCTACGATTTTGATGAACTAGATAATTTGTGCGATCATGGGAAGCACAATCAATCTTGGTTTTTATATATGCCTTATTTTTCAATTACAAGGGAAACTCTTATGGTTGTTTTAATTATGATAATTGATCGAATTATTATTTTGTAGGTGTTTTATGCCTGGATACGTAAATATTGGTGATAGATACACAGATTGGAGTAAGGTTAACGTTAACGATAGAGATTACATGATCCTTAAACCTAGGAAGATGTTGTTAGACATTTTTAAGTATAAAAGAGAACCTGTGGAGTGGGATATGAAAGTAATTGCAATTGTTGGTCCACAAGGAAGTGGGAAAACAGTAATCATTCGTTATTTTGTTGCTCTTATTAGATCGATAAAAATTTACGCAGGGAGAGTTGCTGTTGTGAGAACAAACGACTTAAGAATATTGTCAGATCCTAGGTACAAGTATTTGTTTGATGGGTATCACGTGATTGTGTTAATTATCGACGACGCGATACGAGAAGGGTTGGAATCGAGAAGAGCGATGAGTGGAGCAAACGTTGATCTTACTCAACAATTTTGTATTACGAGACACATTTTAGAAGAGAACTTTCGAAAAAATGGTATTATATTTATGATTTTTGCTTTTCAGGTTTACACGAGGTTAGATCCAACGATACGAAACACTGCGCAACTTAAAATATTTACAGCGTATTACGATCAAAATTGGTTTCAAAATTTGTTTACTCCAGAACAATCTGAGCTTTTAAGAATTGCGACGTACGAAGGGATGGTTAGTTCTAATTTTGACGCTAGACGTTTTTCTCTTTGTAGAACAATGACTGGAGATACTGCAACTATAGAGGTTCCATTTTCGAAGAGTTCAGACGTTCCTATTACTTACATTGATAGGAATCTTACTACAGACGACGCTGTTGGAAAACTTGTCGAGTATTTGTTAAACGAAATTGATGATTTTGTAGATTATAAACAAGGGGAATTAATAGGAGCTTTAATAGATTATTCGAAATCAATTGAAAAAGATTTTGCAGTGAAACTTAAAACTTCAGATTACGCTAAAGCAATTAATTTAGCAAAATGGAGAAGAAAAATGCAGTGCGACGAAGCTACTGAAACAAAAGTACCAGAAATTAAAGTTTCAGACGATATGACAAATTTAGATAAAATTGTTGCGGTTGTTAAGTTGAAACGGATTGCGTCTGTAAAGACAGTTTCAGATATTACTGGATTGGATTCAAGATTAGTAACTTCCTATTTGTCAACACACAAACATATGTTTGATCGAGTTTCAAAAGGATTTTATTCCTTGGTTGATGAAACGTATAACGATGACGATTTATTTAATTTAACTAATAAAAAACATCCTTTAAAAAAATTAGAAATGGGTATTAAAAATGGAGAAAAAACAGAAACGAATTAATAGAAAAAACGTATTACTTTTATTTTTTGTTGTAATAATGTTTTTTTCTATATTGTGCGTTTCGAGGACGACGTGCTTCATTCAATGTTTTACTTTGATTTTTGTCCGAATAGTGCAGTTCCATTAGACGATTTAGGTGGCCTAGATCAATACACTGGTGTTGAACCAATAACTAGCTTTTTGTCGAGCGTTTCAGAATTTTTATTCGGGTGGGCTTTTCACGGATACGTTCCTTTTCTGTTATTTATTGCGATTTTGTTGTGTGGAGCGCAATGTTTGTTCGACAGAAAAAACAGAATTCTTCACTACGTTGGTATGGTTCTTTTAATACTTTTATTGTATCCAATGATTTTCTTTGCGATACAAATCGATTTAGTTGGAATTCTTGGAATTGTGGACGCGTTTGGTATGATCGCTTTAATTTCGTTGATTTTGTTTATGGTGTTCGTTCCTATTTCATTATTGAACAATTTCGACATGTTTAAGCGATATAAAATTCCGTACACGTCTGGTACTTCTGGTATGGTCTCGATTGAAGTTATATATCTAATAATTTACACTAGCACTTTTTACGTTCTGTCTTTAATTGGAATTGTTGGCTTTTGCGTCGCTTTGTGGACGTGTCTTAAAGTTTCGAAACGTTTTAGTGGCAATAAATAATATTTTATTTTTTTTTTTACTTATTTTTATTTTTTAGCTTGAAAATCTTTAAATATCTGTTTTGACATTATTATATTAATAAATAATTTGAAAAAATATGACTAAGAAGATTGTAAAAGTAAACGAGTACCAAAGAGTTAAAAAAGGAAAAGTAGAAGACGTTAGCAAACACAAGAGACACATTGATACTCCAGAAGTGAGCAAGAAGGACGTCAAGAACGTAAAAACAGGAAAATCTCAACAATTAAATTTGGGTGGGTATTTTGTTGAAAGCGGTAATTTTCGTGTGAAACCAAAAATAAATTCTTCTAAAGGTGTTGTTCTCGATTATTTTTGTTCGACGTACGATCGCGAGTTAGCGAAATCAAAAGTAAAAGCTATAAAATCTGGAAACGTTGAATCAAAATGGGTTATTGGTGGTATTTCCGGTACTTCTGTATTTAGAATTTATAGTAATCAAGTTCCTGCCGACGTAGGAAATTTACAAACTGTTTCTTTTGAACCTAAAAAGAAAGACGTTCAAAAAATAAAAAGCAAGAAATCTGAAACAAAAGGAAAGAGTAAAAAAACTAGCGAAAACAAAATAAATTCGTTAGAAAAAGAAAATCAAAAAATAAAACGAGAACTAATAGACCTAGATTTAAATCGACAAGATCAAGTTGACAGAATAAAAACGCAATGGTACACGATGATGGTCGATTCTAAAGACAAAGGTTCAAAAAGTATATATTACGGATACATAACAAGAGATATTAAACGATACGACGCGAAAATGAATCGTTTAAGAAAGAAAATTGAAAACAACAACGTCAAGATTTTAAAAGTTAAATTAAATTACGATAAGGTTTCGAACGCTTTAAAAAATGAATTTGGAGCGTCCGGAAAAAGCAAATGGGTTCCTAGTAAAAAAGTATTAGGAGCTGGTGGATTCAGCGAAGGATACGTGATCGTTGGTCCAACTTCAGATTCTCCAATTGTTTCTTTAACGTATCGTGCGAAAAAAGGAAACGATGAGTTTAAGAAATCTTCAGAATTTAGAGAAAAGATTGTAAATCGTTTTGAAGCGGAAAAGATTCCTTACGACGTTAAAGGAGAAACAATTGTAATTAAATAATAATAAAATAAAAAATGTGATAATATGGCAAAAAAAAGAGCAGTAAACGTAAGAGAGCACGATAGAACGTATCCTTCTGGTGTAGTCGCAGACGTTAGTGGAAATGGATTACAATAAAGTTAATAAAATTGTCGCTGAAACGTTGAAACGAAAAAGTAAGTATCGAGCTAGTAGCGTGGTGAAAGGATACGGTGAGTTTAGTCCTGGATACGAAATTTCTCGTCCAAAAGTAAATCGTAAAGAAATTGTAATATCTTGGAACTCTTACACGTTCGCTAAAAAAGATACTAGAGAAAAAAATGTAAAAGAATTTAAAGAGAAAATAATTCCTGCACTAAAAGAGAACGGTATTGAGTTTACTGAAGAAAATAATAATATTGTAATTAAGAAAAAATAATTTTTTTTTTAATTTTTTTATTTTTTAATAAAAAGGAATATTTAAATATAAGTTTTACTTTTTTTTATCTATACAGTTAAGTAATAATTAATTTTGAGTTGATAAATTTGGAATTTAAAAAAAAGTGCGACCATAAAATAACGTATAGAACAAAAGTAAAAGAAAAAAACGTTTGGGTTAAGGTTGACGTTTGTACTGAATGTAATGAAATTGTGAGACGCGTGCCTAAACCTTCGTATAACGCACAGAAAATAAATCATTTCAAAAATCAAAAAATAAGGAGAGGATATTAATGCCAGGAAAAGGAAAGTATAGGTTAAGAGATCCAAGACCATTGTATAAATTTGATTCTGCTGGCGTCGTTAATTTTCACGTGATTGTTCAAGAAACAGATTCGTCTTATTTAATTATTCCAGTGTATCCAAGCGACAATTCTTTAGGGTTTACTGTTAGGATTGCTACGAAATCTTGGGTAAGAAAAGAAACTAACGAAAAACATTACGTTTCTGAAAATAAAATTGGAGAAATTGAAATTGCTGGTTACGATAATAGAGTTGTTAATATTCACGAACTAACAGATTTAGTAAAAAAATTTTTTATGAAAAATACTTCTAATTTAAACGAAGAACCTGTGGAAGTTTCGCTAGACGAAATTAACGAAATTGAATCGTCTCCTTCTCTTTGTAAAGTTTGTGGGTGCGGAGATAACGATCCTAGAGAAGATGGAATCGTTAGGTGTAAAGAGTGTGGAGTTTATTACGTTGTTCAAAAATAACGCTTTAAAAGGTATTTTTAAATATTTGTTTTTATTTTATTTTATTATAATAACATAAAGTCATTCCTAGATTCGGTGTTGCGGAGAAAAAAGGAGCGGAGATTTAATTCTCTGCTCCAAATATACGCTTTGTTTTTATATCTAGAACAAAAAGGAAATACAATAATTTAAAATCTTGTTTTTATGTTCACTCTTACAAACAAGTCTGTTGTGGGAATTGTTCTTCTTGTAAAGATTTTAAAAAAGATTTGAGACGAAAGACTCTCCTGAGTAAAATTTTGAAGTTTGATTTTTTATGGACCAGATAACGTTATTTGTTGGCGTTTTTTTAATTTTAGATGGATTGTTTTCGATACTATTTCAAATTCACGAAAAGAAATGGTTGTTAGCTGGTAGAGTTTTGAGAATTTTAGTTGGAGCGTTTGTCGTCGCGTACTCGTTCTTCTTGCCAGGTTTTTTTCGAATTTTGTAATTTTTTTATTTATAGGTTGAAAATCTTTATATACTTGATTTGACGTTATTATATTAACAATAAAAAAATAATTAATTTGTTTTATTATGGGAAAAACGAAAGTAAAAACTTACAAAAGAAAAAGACTAGGAAGGATTGAACAAGTTAAAGAACACAATAGGAACGTTCCTAGCCATCCTAGAATATCTAACGAAGCGAGGGTTTCAATTGTTAACGGAGAATCAAAACTTTTAATTTTAGAAAATCGAACTTTGTTTTCGGATCCTAGATATAAAAAATACTCGAAAATTGTGACGTTTGATAGTAAATCTGGAGCTGACGTCGCTTCGAAACGTCTTCTAGACGAATTTAACGACGCTAAAACTCAAGCGAAACGATTAAGAATCGCAAGAGTCGCACAGTATTCAGCAAATAGAGCAAGAGTCTCTTTTAGAAGAAAAGACATTTCTGAAGAAAATAGACAGAAATTAAAAGAGATTTCAAAAGTTTACGGAAAACAGGCTGCGAAGTTTTGGAAGAGA